>JACCDX010728558.1_pt1 | contig 190184 bp, 177 predicted proteins | sample 7449681 | NCBI WGS metagenome assembly JACCDX01 (sample SAMN15323450, study PRJNA562643) | freshwater metagenome | isolation source: river surface water | place: USA:Blue River Watershed | collected 2017-08-18 | reverse complement strand
GCGAGATGCGCACGCGGCTCACGCGTGGGTGGGCCAAAGTCGCGCGGGGTCATGGCGGTGGCGCACACGTGGCTGATGCCGTCCAAGGCCTCGTCCAGGGTTGCCACGATCCGGGTGCGTGCCAGCACGTCCAAGGCCCCACTGGCGCGCTGAATGGTTTCTTCGCGGCGCAACACATTGGCCCAGCGGGGTGCGACCAACACCATGTCGTCAAAGCCCATGACCCGCAGGGCGCGGGCACACGCGCCCACATTGCCGGCGTGGCTGGTCTCGATCAAAACAAAGCGGGTTTTCATGGCTTTCACAGGCCGCCGCGCCTGCCGCCAGTGGCACAGCCGAGCGGCGCAAAACGCGGGGGCTAAAATGCCATTGTCGCCGCCTGCATCGTCAGGCGTTTTTTGATGCTCTTACCGTGCCCGGCTGCGGTCCACACCGCAGTGCCCACGAAACACAATCCATGTCCTCCTCATTGCACCCCATGCTCAACGTGGCCATCAAGGCCGCCCGCGCCGCTGGCGCCATCATCAACCGCGCTGCGCTGGACGTGGAGGCGGTGCGGGTGACGCAAAAAACCGCCAACGACTTCGTCACCGAGGTGGACCAAGCCAGCGAGCAAGCCATCATCGACACCTTGCTCATCGCCTACCCCGACCACGGCATCTTGGCCGAAGAATCAGGCCAAGCCCGGGGCAACCCGCGCAGCGACTTCCAGTGGATCATCGACCCCTTGGATGGCACCACCAACTTCATCCACGGCTTTCCCGTTTATTGCGTGAGCATTGCTTTGGCCGTCAAAGGCCGGGTCGAGCAGGCCGTGGTTTACGACCCCACCCGCAACGATTTGTTCACCGCCACCCGTGGGCGTGGCGCTTTCATGAACGAGCGGCGCATCCGCGTCAGCAAGCGCTTTCGGCTCAATGAATGCCTGGTCTCCACCGGTTTTCCATTTCGCCCCGGGGACGACTTTGCCCAGTACCTGCAAATGATGAGCGAAGTCATGCAGCGCACCGCTGGCCTGCGCCGCCCCGGCGCTGCCGCCCTGGACATGGCCTATGTGGCCGCCGGCTTTTGCGACGGCTTTTTTGAAAAGGGCTTGCAGCCCTGGGACATGGCCGCTGGTTCGCTGCTGATCACCGAAGCTGGCGGCTTGGTGGGCAACCTCACCGGCGAGTCCGACTTTTTGCACCAAAAAGAATGCCTGGCGGGCAACCCCAAGGTGTATGCCCAACTGGTGCACATCCTGGGCAAATACTCCAAATTTGCCAGCGTGGAAGACAAAACAGCCGCCACCCAGGCTGTGGCCAACACCTTGCAAGGGCCGCATGCCAGCGCGGACAAGCCCAGCCACGACTGAGCCCAGCGTTTGACCGCGATGGAGACGGCCGCTCACACCCCCATGATGCAGCAGTACTTGGCCATCAAGGCCGAGTACCCGCACACGCTGGTGTTCTACCGCATGGGCGACTTTTACGAGTTGTTTTATGCCGATGCCGAAAAAGCGGTTCGGTTGCTCGACATCACCCTGACCCAACGTGGCCAATCGGGCGGGCAGCCGGTGGTCATGGCCGGTGTGCCCTACCACTCGGCCGAAACCTATTTGGCGCGTTTGCTCAAACTCGGCGAATCGGTCGCCATTTGCGAACAAGTGGGCGAAGTCGGCGGCAAAGGCCCGGTGGAGCGGCAAGTGGTTCGGGTGGTCACCCCAGGCACCCTGACCGACAGCGCCTTGTTGGCCGACAAACAAGAGTCGGTGTTGTTGGCGGTGCACCAAGGCCCACGCGCGGGCCATGCCCAAGGCTGTGGCTTGGCCTGGTTGAGCGTGACCCAAGGCGTGCTGCACCTGGCCGAATGCGCCAGCGCCGAGGTGGTGGCCTGGATCGAGCGCATTGCACCCACCGAAGTGATCCACAGCAACGACATCACCCCCGCCTTTGAGGCCGCCTTGAAGTCCCTGGCGGTGGTGCGCACCCCGCGCCAATCGGCCCAGTTCGATGCCCCCAACGGCCAGCGCAAATTGCTCGCTCAGTTGGGTGTGGCCAGCTTGGCCACTTGGCAAGCGCAAGACATGCTGCAAGCCCATGCGGCGGTGGCCGCCTTGCTCGCCTATGCCGAGCACACCCAAGGCCGCGCCTTGAGCCATGTGCGCGAACTCGAAGTGGCCCGCGACCACAGCCTGATCGAACTGCCGCTGACCACCCGGCGCAACCTGGAGCTGGTGCAGACCTTGCGCGGCGAAGATTCACCCACCTTGTTCTCGCTGCTCGACACCTGCCAAACCAGCATGGGCAGCCGCCAGCTCAAACGCTGGTTGTTGGAGCCGCCGCGCGATCGCAGCCAGGCGCAAGAACGCTTGGATGCCGTTGCCGCTTTGCAAGGCCCGCAAGGCACGGGCCCTTGGAAGGCTTTGCGCGAGGCCTTCAAAGGGGTCACCGATGTAGGCCGCGTGGGTGCGCGCATCGCTTTGCGCCAGGTGCGCCCGCGGGAATTGATCGCCATGGGCCACAGCCTGCAACAGGCCCAGCAGTGGCCTGCTTTGTTGCCCCAAACGCCCTTGCTGCAGCGCATCGCCGCCGATTTGCAAATGGACCCGGCCTGCGCCCAGTTGATCGCCCGCAGCCTGTTGCCCGACCCGGCCGCTTTGGTGCGCGATGGCGGCGTGATCGCCCACGGCCACGATGCCGAACTCGACGAGCTGCGCGCCATCCAAACCAATTGCGACGATTTTTTGCTCGACCTCGAAACCCGCGAGCGCGCGCGCAGCGGCATTGCCAACTTGCGGGTGCAATTCAACAAGGTGCATGGTTTTTTCATCGAAGTCACCCAAGGTCAACTCGACAAAGTGCCCGGCGACTACCGGCGGCGGCAAACCTTGAAAAATGCCGAGCGCTTCATCACCCCGGAGCTGAAAGCCTTTGAAGACAAGGCCTTGAGCGCCCAAGAGCGCGCCTTGGCGCGTGAAAAATGGCTGTACGAGCAATTGCTCGATGCCTTGCAAGCCCATGTGCCCCACCTGATGCGCTTGGCCCAGGCCAGTGCCCAACTCGATGTGCTCTCCACCTTTGCCGAACGCGCCCTGAGCCTGGATTGGCGCGCACCGGAGTTTGTCAAAACCCCTTGCATTGAGATCGAAGGCGGTCGCCACCCGGTGGTGCAAGCCCGCTTGGCCCAGGCCAGCAGCGGCGGCTTCATTCCCAACGACACCCGTTTGGGGCCGAACCAGCGCATGCAAATCATCACCGGCCCCAACATGGGCGGCAAGTCCACCTACATGCGCCAGGTCGCGCTCATCGTTTTGATGGCCAGCATGGGCTGCCCAGTGCCTGCCACCCGTTGCCGTTTGGGGCCCATCGATGCCATCCACACCCGCATTGGCGCGGCCGATGATTTGGCCAATGCCCAGTCGACCTTCATGCTGGAGATGACCGAAGCCGCGCAAATTTTGCATGCGGCCACGCCCCACAGCCTGGTGCTGATGGATGAAATCGGGCGGGGCACATCCACCTACGACGGTTTGTCCTTGGCGGCCGCCATCGCCACCCACTTGCACGACAAGGCCCAGTGCTTCACCTTGTTTGCCACCCATTACTTTGAACTCACCAGCTTTCCCAGCGATCACCGGGGCGCCAGCAATGTGCATGTGAGCGCGGCCGCTGGCACGGGCAAAGGCGCTGGGATTGTGTTTTTGCACCACATCGAAGCCGGTCCGGCCAGCCGCAGCTATGGCATTCAGGTTGCCCGCTTGGCGGGCATGCCCGCTGCGGTGTTGAACCAGGCCCAGCACACCCTCAGTGCCTTGGAGGCATTGGGCGAGCAAGGCAATGCCCAAGTGGATTTGTTCGCCCCCGCCCAAACGCCGCAGGCACAGGCCCCCAGCCCAGTGGAGGCACAACTGGCCCAGATCGACCCAGATGCGCTCAGCCCGCGTGAAGCGCTCGATGCCTTGTATGCCTTGAAGCGTTTGCTGTGAGCCAGCCCATGCAGCCACACCTGATCTTCACCCACGGCAACAGCTTTCCGGCCAGCACCTACCGGTTGATGCTCGACACCTTGCGCCAGCAGGGCTGGCAAGTCCATGCCATTGAAAAAATGGGCCACGACCCGGCCTACCCGGTGACCGATAACTGGCCCCACTTGGTGCAACAACTGCAAGACTTCACCCAGTCCATCACCGCCCAGCATGCGACCCAGGTGTATTTGGTGGGCCACTCGCTGGGTGGCTTTTTAAGCGCCCTGACGGCGGTGCGCATGGCCCATGTGGTGCGCGGGGTGTTGTTGCTCGATGCCCCGCTGATTGGCGGCTGGCGCGCCCAGTTGCTGCGCTGGGCCAAGCGCAGTGGCCGCATCCACGCCTATTCGCCTGGGGCCATCAGCCAACGCCGCCGGGCGATTTGGGACAGCGAAGACGAGGCCCTGGCCCACTTTTCAGGCAAAGGCAAGTTTGCCCGTTGGCACCCACAAGTGCTGCGCGACTATGTGCAATGGGGCACCATGCCCCACGGCCAGCAGCGCATCCTGAGTTTTGACACCCAAGTCGAAACCGATATCTACAACCACTTGCCGCACAACATGGCCAAAACCTTGACCGCAGCCCCTTTGCCGTTTCCGGTGGGCTTCATTGGTGGCCGCCAATCCAAAGAGCTGCGCCAAGCGGGTTTGGGGCTGACGCGGCGCGTCACCCAAGGGCGCATGCAAATGGTGGAAGGCAGCCATTTGTTCCCCATGGAGTTTCCCCTGGAGACCGCTGGGCTGATCCACACCTGGTTGTCCGAGCAACTGGCCCAACCGGGCCGCTGATGCCCGTCAGGGCTTCCACTGCACCCAACCGCCCCAGGCACTGACCAGCACCAAGCAGCCAAAGCCGATGCGGTACCAGGCAAACGGCACAAAGCTGTGGCTGGCGATGTAGCGCAGCAACCAGCGCACGCAGGCCCAGGCGCTCAAAAAGGAAAACAACAAACCCACCCCAAACATGGGCGCGTCGGCCCAGCTGAGCATGTCGCGCTCTTTGTACAAGCTGTAGGCCCCCGCCCCGATCAGCGTGGGAATGGCCAGGTAAAAGGAAAAGTCGGTCGCGGCCTTGCGCGACAAACCCAGCAACATGCCGCCGATGATGGTCGCGCCGCTGCGGCTGGTGCCCGGCACCATGGCCAGGCATTGAACCAAGCCGACTTTTAAAGCGTCCCAAGGGGTCATCGACTCCACATTGAGGATGCGGGCATGGTCATCCGGGTGCTCGCCTGGGGCCCTGGAGCGCCCCCAGCCCTCGGCCCACAAGATGATGAAGCCGCCCACGATGAAGGTCGAGGCCACCACCGTCGGGGTGAACAAATGTGCCTTGATGGCTTTGCCCAGCAACAAACCGAGCACCACGGCGGGCAAAAAAGCGATCAACACATTCAAGGCAAACCGGCGCGCCAAGCGCTGGCTGGGCAAGGCCACCACCGTGCTTTGGATTTTTTGCCAGTAAACAATGATGACCGCAAAAATCGCCCCGGTTTGGATGGCGATGTCAAACACCTTGGCCTTGTCATCGTCAAAGCCCAGCAATGCACCGGCCAAGATCAGGTGACCGGTTGACGAAATGGGCAGAAATTCGGTCAGCCCCTCCACCACCCCCATCACGGCGGCTTTGATCAACAGCATCACATCCACAGGCATCCTTGGTCGCAAAAGGGCGAATTATCAATCCAGGGGCCAAGCCCTGGTGTTTTCCTCAGCAGCTGCGCTGGGGCTCCATCCATCTTTAATGGGTTATTACGTTGTATTTTTACGAATTTAAAAACGATAAATTAAATAAAAAGGTATCATTTAATTAAAGTGACAACTCTAGCAATCGGATCGTGGCATGAAACTGTATAAAAAAACGGGTTTGACCCTTTTGACATTTATTTTGGCAGCTTGCGGCGAGGGTGAAGGAGATGGATCTTCGGACAAACCGTTGACCGAAAGCATTGGTGTCCATTCCCTGAGCACCCCACTGGCCTTGAGCACCCTGCCGACATCACCGGTTGCTTTGGTCACCGCGATTCCCAGCGACTATGGATATGGAAGCCTCCACATTGACATCAATGATATTTCTGGCGAAAGCACCATCACCACCAAAGGCTCTGCCACTGGCCTGCAGTTGCAACCCCTGTCCCATTTGAAATCGCCCAGCGTGGGGTCGGGTGTCACTTTGGCGGATGACTTTTGGCAAAACGGATGGAACGGCAAAGGGGTTGAAGTGGCCGTCATCGATGACTTTGCCACCCAAATGACCAGCCGATCACCCGGCATCTTGACCGCCACCGTCAGCATGACCCGCGATAAAAAAGACACATCGGGCACGTCCAAGGCCACTTATAACCAGGTATTCCTGTTCAAACCCCGCCCCTATCTTTATCGCAACACCCTGGGCGTGTCGGTAATGACCCATGGGGACATCGTGGCGGGCATTGCCGCCGGCGATGAAAGCACCAGCGTCACCGTGACCGACCCCATCAATGCCCATCAGCTCATGGCCTTCAACACCAATGACAGCAAACTCTTGAGCTGCAGCCTGACCTCCAGTACCCTCGCCTGCGACTACCCCATGTACACCCACGGTGCGGGTGTCGCTTCCACAGCCACCTACCGGCTGGCACCGGGCATTGCCAGAGGGGCGAGCTTGAGCAACCACACCGTGCCATTGGGTCCCACCAACAACAGCCCCGCGCAATGGGCTGCCATCTCGGGGGCACTGACCAATGTCAAAACAGCCAAAGTCATCAACCTGAGTCTGGGCGCTTTGATCACCAACAACGATTTGAGCGTGGATGAAATGATCGACACCTTGGAGACCTCGCCCTACACCAGCACCCCCGATGCGGTGTTCACCGTGGCCGCTGGCAACGACTCTGGCGCATGCAACAAAAGCGAACTCAAACAAACCTTCAATGGCTGCAACACCGTGGCCGTGGCATTGGCCTACCAGGCCCCCACCAAAAACGCCACCTTGGTGGTGGGCGCTTTGGACAGCGATGGCAAGGCCATTGCCAAATACAGCAACCGGGCGGGCTTGTTGGCCCAGCGCTATTTGTTGGCACCGGGCGACTCGGGTTATGTGGATGCGGGCAACGTGCCCATCGTGGGCACATCGTTTGCGGCCCCCAAGGTGGCCGGCGCGGCGGCGATATTGCGCGGCATGTACCCCAGCCTGTCTGCCAGCGACATTGCCAATGTGTTGTTGCTCACCGCCAATAAAGACATCAACGGCGATGGCACGCCCGAGTTCAGCGGGGTCAACTTGGTGTATGGGCATGGCAAGCTCGACCTGCTGCGCGCCATCAACTACCTCAAAGGCAACTTGAAATTGCCTTGACCCAGCCCAAAGGCGCTGCGGGTTTCATGGCAGCGACCTCGATGCATCGGCCAAGTTGGCGCAAAGGCAAGGCCTAAAATCAAATGATGACCAAACCCGCCGCACCAGCACCTGCCGAAGAAACCATCACCAGCAATTTTTTGCGCCAAATCATCGAATCCGATTTGGCCCAAGGCACGTATGCCCAGCGCCGCTGGGCGGGCAGCCCCGGCGACGCAGCCCACCACGCCAAAGGCGAGCCGGACCCGGCCAAAATCCGCACCCGCTTTCCACCCGAGCCCAACGGCTACCTGCACGTGGGCCATGCCAAAAGCATTTGCATCAACTTTGGCCTGGCGCGCGACTATGGCGGCGTGTGCCACCTGCGCTTTGACGACACCAACCCCGAAAAAGAAGACACCGAGTACGTTAACAGCATCATCGATGCGGTGAAATGGCTGGGCTTTAGCTGGAGCCAAACCGGCAACGATGCGCCCTACCAAGCCAGCGACTATTTCGACTTCATGTACCGGGCGGCCGAACACCTGATTGAAGCCGGCCTTGCCTACGTGGACGAGCAAACACCCGAAGAAATGCGCCTCAACCGTGGCGACTTTGGCAAGCCCGGCGTGGACAGCCCGTTTCGCAGCCGCACCCCAGCAGAAAACCTGGCCCGCTTTCGCGAGATGCGCGACGGCAAATTGGCCGATGGTGCCGCCGTGCTGCGCGCCAAGATCGACATGGCCTCGCCCAATATCAATATGCGCGACCCGGCCATCTACCGCATCCGCCGCGCCACCCACCACCACACCGGCGACAAATGGTGCATCTACCCGATGTACACCTTCGCCCACCCCATCGAAGACGCGCTGGAGCAAATCACCCACAGCATTTGCACCCTGGAGTTTGAAGACCAACGCCCGTTTTACGACTGGTTGATGGACCGCTTGTGCCAAGGGGGCCTGCTGGCAGCGCCCCCACCCAAACAATACGAATTTGCGCGCCTGAACCTCACCTACGTCATCACCAGCAAACGCAAACTGGCGCAACTGGTGAGCGAGGGCAAGGTCAGCGGCTGGGACGACCCGCGCATGCCCACCATCGTGGGTTTGCGCCGCCGGGGTTACACGCCCGAGAGCCTGCGCCTGTTTGCCGACCGCATTGGCGTGACCAAATCGGACAGCTGGATCGACTACAGCACTTTAGAGGGTTGCCTGCGCGAAGACCTGGAGAACAAAGCCCACCGGGGCATGGCCGTGCTCGACCCGGTCAAGCTGGTGCTGAGCAACTGGGCCGAGGCCTTTGGCAGCGACGGCCATGTGGAGGACTGCAGCCAACCCGCCCTGCCCCACAGCGCGGTGGCCGGGGGCCAAACACCACCGCCCGAACGCCAATTCAAGATCGGCAAAGAAGTGTGGATTGAGCGCGAAGACTTTGAAGAAGTGCCGCCCAAGGGCTACAAACGCTTGTTCCCGGGCAACGTGGTGCGCCTCAAAGGCGGCTACGTGATCGAATGCACCGGCTGCACCCGCGATGCGTCAGGCCAAGTGACCGAGGTGCAGGCCAAAGTCTTCCCCGGCACCAAAAGCGGCACGCCTGGATCGGACAGCGTCAAAGCCAAAGCCGCCATCACCTGGGTCGGCGTGGCCGATGGCGTGCCCGCCGAAGTGCGCCTGTATGACCGACTTTTTTCAGAAGCGCACCCCGACGCAGGCGGCAAAGACTTTTTGCAGTCGCTCAACCCCAACAGCTTGAAAGTGGTGACCGCCTATGTGGAGCCCTCACTGGCCCAAGCACAGCCGGACCAGAAATTTCAGTTTGAACGCTTTGGGTACTTTGTGGCGGACCGGCTGGATCATGTGGCGGGAGCCAAGCCTGTATTCAACCGGGTGACTGGGTTGAGGGACAGTTGGGGAAAGTGATGCGACAGGGTTGAACTGCACAACCCTCCACCACGGCAGTCAATGTCCACCCGGCCACAACCTGGCAAAGTCAAAAGAGAGTTGCCGGTGGTGCCGAATGGTCAGCAAATACACCGTGGCTTCATCCTTGGCGCTTGCATCCTCCACCAGATACAGAATCAGGTAGTCCCCATGCAGGTATTCGCGCAGCGCGTTCGGTGCGCCGGCAGGCATGGCCGCCAGCAGGGCCAGCGCCTCAGCGGACTGCGGTGGGTTGGCCAAATAGCGCCGACCCATGCGCGGAAAGCGCCGCAGGTTGGGAATGACGGTGACGCGCAGCGCGGCCAACAGGTCATCGAAAGCAAAACCGGCATCTGCTTCTACCAAGAACGCTTCAATGTTGTCCAAGCGCTCCAGGAAGCTGGCCGTTAACGCGACCCGGTAAAGCTGATCAGCCACGTTGATGGGTGGGGCGTTTGGAGGTGGTTTTGCGCCGTTGTTGCAGCTGGGCGAGCGCGTCGTCTGCTTCCACCGAGCGGCCCGCTGCGATGTCGGCCAAGCCGCGCTTGGCATCGTCGATCAACAGCAAATGAATGCGTTCTCGCTCCAGCCGGTGGTAGTAGTCCAATCGATCGGCATCAATCAGCGCGACATAGCTCTCGCCGTTTTTGGTGATGATCTTCTCTGCCCCGGCCTTGGCCTGATCGGCCAATTCAGACAATTGGGCGCGTGCTTGCGTGAACGGCACGACATCGCTGGCAGAAAAACCCATGATTGGCTCCATAACATTACAGAATTCTGCACATTATGATTCAACTGAATCGTTTGCCAACATGTGAACCAATTAAACCCATCATTGATTATTTAGTTCACCAAACTCACCCCCAAGCAGCACTTAGCCAAAGACCCCGCATTGGACGAAGCCATCCGCAGCCGCTTCGGTACCAGGTTGGAGGCGGCTGCGCGGTGCGAGTTGTTTGCCCAAAGGCCCCACATGCAGAGCGAGTCTGCTCTGTTGCACCAGCAAGCTATCGCCCTATTTGCAAAGCAGGGCATGGAAGACTCCTTGGGCCCTGAACTTCGCTAAACTGACTTGCCACCACTCTTGGGAGTCCCACATGCCAACTGCCAAACAAATCTGCGATCAAGCTTCGCAACTACCCCCCGACGAGCGCTTGGCATTGGTCGATCAAATCCTGGACACCTTGGATCAACGGGACGAGTCTCTGGATGCGCAATGGGCACAAGAAGCCGAGGCTAGGCTGGCGGCTTACCGCCGAGGTGAGGTTCAAGCCATCCCCTTAAACGAGGTCATTGCCAAATACCAAATCAAAACGGCATGAGCGTGCGCTTATTGCCCGCAGCTCAATCCGAGCTGGACGAGGCGATCCATTGGTATGGACAACAAGCACCGGGGTTGGGCGACTCTTTTTTGCAGGAGTTTCTTCGCAGCATCCAACTCATCGAGCGCCATCCAAATGGCTGGCATCCTCTTTCGAGCCAAATCCGCCGTTGCAGACTGCGCAGGTTTCCCTACGGCATCATTTACAACATCGATCCGGATGGCATTTTGGTTTTAGCCGTCGCGCATTTGCACCGCCGCCCTTCATACTGGCTAGGCCGGGTGAAATGAGCCATGCAAGCCTGCTCTATTCTCAAATTCTGGTTCACCGAACTCACCCCCAAGCAGCACTTCGCCAAAGACCCCGCCTTGGACGAAGCCATCCGCAGCCGCTTCGGTGCCACGTTGGAGGCGGCGGCGCGGTGTGAGTTGTTTGCCTGGCGCACCACGCCCGAGGGTCGGCTGGCCGAGGTCTTGGTGATCGACCAGTTCTCGCGCAATGTCTACCGCGACACGCCGCGCGCTTTTGCCCAAGACGCGCTGGCCTTGGCGCTGGCGCAAGAGCTGGTGGCCAGTGGGCAAGACCGCAGCCTGCCGGTAACGCAGCGCAGCTTTGCCTACATGCCCTACATGCACAGCGAGTCCGCCCTGGTGCACCAGCACGCTGTTGGGCTGTTTTCGCAGCCCGGCATGGAAGGCATCTTGCGCTTTGAGTTGCGCCACAAAGACATCATCGACCGCTTTGGCCGCTACCCCCACCGCAACGCCATCCTGGGCCGCGAGTCCACACCCGAGGAGTTGACGTTTTTGAGCGAGCCGGGGTCTGGGTTTTAGTTTGAACCCACCCCCAACTGGGGCAAACCCGCCCTCGCTCTCAGGCTTTGGAGGGGGTCCTGCCGGTTGGGCCTGTGCTAAATTCCTCGCAAGGGTCAGGCGCATTTGTTCGCGCATGGTCTTTTGAAGCACAACACCCATGACCATTGCCCAGACCCTCACCCGTGCCCATGCCCTGCGCCAGCAAGCGCGTTTGGGCCAGTTGTGCGGGCACACCTCGGGCCTGGCGGGCGACCATGTGCAAGGCAATTTGGTCATCTTGCCCAAGGCCCATGCCCAAGACTTTGCCCGCTTTTGTGAACTCAACCCCAAACCCTGCCCCGTTCTGGGCATGGCCGCACCCGGCAGTTACGCGTTTCCCGACTTGGGCGAAGACATCGACATCCGCAGCGATTTGCCCATGTACCGGGTCTGGCGCGATGGTGTGGTGGTAGAAGAAGTGCCCGATGTCCGCCATGTGTGGCAAGACGACTTGGTGAGTTTTGTCATTGGTTGCTCGTTTTCTTTCGAGCAAGCCCTGATCGATGCGGGCATTCCTTTGCGCCATGTGCAGCAAGGCAAAAACGTGCCCATGTACAAAACCAACCGCGCCACCCAAGCGGTGGGTGTGTTCCAAGGTCCTTTGGTGGTGTCCATGCGGCCGATGAAACCCGCCCAGGCGATTGAGGCCGTGCAAATCACCGCCAAACTGCCGCGGGTACACGGTGCGCCGGTACACATCGGTCACCCGCAAGACCTGGGCATTGCCGACCTGGGCCGCCCCGACTATGGCGATGCCACCGAGGTGATGCCCGATGAACTGCCGGTGTTTTGGGCCTGTGGCGTGACCCCCCAAGCGGTGGTTCAACAAGCCCGCCTGCCCTTCACCATCACCCACGCACCCGGTGCCATGCTGGTCACCGATTTGTTGAACCATCAGCTGATGGCCGATTGATTTTTCTTCACCCAGGAGTTCCCATGAAAGCTTCCAACGCTTTGCTCAGTGCCTTGCTCGCCGTGGTCATTGCCCCCCAAGTGGCGGCCCAAAGTGGAAAAATCACGGTTCAGGCCATCACCCAGGCTTCGCCCAACATCCCCCAATACACCCGGGTGGACCAACCCATGTTGCGTGACGGCATTGCCAAGGCCACCAATGGCCGCGTCGAAATGGTGCTGGCCTCTTGGCCCGAGCGCAACGTCGGCGGGCCAGAGGTGTTGCGCTTGGTGCGCTCGGGCCAGGTCGACATCGCAGCCGCGCCCTTGACCACGGTTTCGGGCGATGTGCCCATCCTCGACGGCGTGGACCTGGCCGGTATGAATGCCGATGTCAAACAAGCCCGCCGCGTGGCCGATGCCATGATGCCCGTGGCCAACAAAGAGCTGGAGCGCATGGGCATCAAGCTGATCGCCACCTATCCGTTTTCCGGCCAAATGCTGTTTTGCCGCAAGCCCTTGGCTTCCTTGGCCGACCTCAAAGGCATGAAGGTGCGCACCAATGGCCCCTCTGCCGGTGACTTGGTCAAGGCCTTGGGCGGTCAACCCGTGTCGATCGCCTTTGGCGAGGTGTACACCGCCTTGGAGCGTGGCACCGTGGACTGCGGCATCACCGGTGCCGGTTCGGGCAACGGTGCCAAATGGACCGAGGTCACCACCCACCTCTACAACTTCCCGCTGTCCTGGTCCACCTCGGGTTACTTTGTGAACCTGGCTTGGTGGAACAAACTCGAGCCCGCCATCCGCGCCGAGTTTGAGAAAACCTTCAACGCCGTGCAAGAAGCCCAGTGGGCCATGGGCACCGAGTCCACCGAAGATGGCATTGCCTGCAACCTGGGCCGTGCCAACCAGTGCAAGATGCACACCTTGCTCAAGCGCCCCATGATTGAAATCAAGGCGCCTGCCAACATCGTGGCCACCTTGCAAAAAGAATTGTCCGAGGACGTGTTGCCCGGCTGGTTCAAGCGCTGCGGCGATCGTTGTGCCGCTGTCTACAAGGACGTGATCGAGCCCATCACCGGCGTCAAGCCCGTCGCTGGCCGCTGAGGTGTTTGACGCGATTGCCACACTCAGCCGGCGCGCCATGTCGGCGGCCGGCTTGTGCTACCTGGCCATCACCCTGCTGATCTGTTTTGACATCGTGGCCCGGCGGCTGCTGGGTTTCTCCAGCGGGGCCACCACCGAAATGTCGGGTTACCTGATGGCCGTGGGCATGAGCTGGGGCATGGCCGGGGCCTTGTACGAGCGCGCCCATGTGCGCATCGATGTGCTGATCCAGCGGTTTCCCTTGCGCTGGCGCTTGTGGCTGCACCTGTTCTCGCTGGCTTGTTTGCTGGTGTCGGTGGCGTTTTTTGTGTGGGGGTCGTTCTCCATCGCCTTGGATTCCTGGACCTTTGGCTCCACCGATTTGTCCAGCATGCGCATCCCCTTGATCATTCCGCAAGGCCTTTGGGCCCTGGGTTTCGGTCTGTTTTTGCTCGCCAGTGTGGCCATTTTGTGCCGTTGCCTGGTGCTGTGGTGGGGCCAACACCCCGAACAAATGGACCAAATGCTCAACGCCCGCAATTATGTTGAAGAGGCCGAAGAAACCCTGCGTGCCGTCGGTGACAGCGCAGCCCCCAGTTTGAAACCAGGCCACCCATGATCGCTGCTGTTTTTGTCGTTTTGATGGCGCTGATCATCGGGGTGTCCTCCTTGATGGGGGGCAACACCGCCGCTCTGGTTTCGCAATCGGTGCCTTGGTATGCCTTGCTGGCCGTGGTGCTGGCTTTTGTGGCCTTTTTTGCGGGCGGTGTTTACATTGGTGCCGCCCTCACCGCTTTGGCCTTGCTGGCGGGCTTTGGCCTGTCGGATCGCCCGTTTTGGAACTTCATCGGCGAAATGCTGTGGGCCCCATCGACCAACTTTGTGCTGGTCTCGGTGCCCTTGTTCTTGCTCATGGGCGAGGTGATGCTGCGCGCCGGCCTGTCCGATCGCCTCTACCGCGCCCTCAACGTCTGGGTGGGCCGATTGCCCGGTGGCTTGCTGCACACCAACATCATGGCCTGCGGGGTGTTTTCGGCCATTGCGGGGTCCAGCGTGGCCACCGCCGCCACCATGGGTTCGGTGGCCCTGCCCTACTTCGAGAAAAGCCACTACCCGCCCAAACTGGTGCTGGGCTCTTTGGCCGCTGGCGGGGCGCTGGGCAACCTGATCCCGCCGGGCATCACCTTCATCATCTACGGCCTGATCACAGAAACATCGGTCGGTGCCCTCTACCTGGCCGCCATTGGCCCCAGCGTGCTGGTGGTGCTGTTGTTTTTGGCGGTGATTTTTTACTACAGCATCAAGCTCAAAATTTCGGCTGAAAACACGGTCCGGGTGTCGTGGACCGCCAAGTTGCTGAGCCTGGTGGATTTGCTGCCCACCATTTTGCTCATCGGCCTGGTGCTGGGCACCATTTATGCGGGCTGGGCCACGCCCACCGAGTCGGCCGCGCTGGGCGTGGGCGGCAGCATCGTGCTGGCCCTGGTGGACCGCAAACTCAACTGGCAAATGCTGCGCGAGTCGATGGATGCCACCGCCCGCACCACCTCCATGATCGCCTTGATTTTGTTTGGGGCCTACTTTCTCAACTACATCTTGTCGTCCCTGGGCATTCCGCAGATGCTGGCCAAGTTCATGACCGGCCTGCCACTGCCGGGCTGGGCCATCATGTTGGTGATCATTGGTTTTTATCTGGCCCTGGGCACCTTCATGGAAGGCATCTCCATGGTCATCACCACCATTCCATTGCTGTTTCCCGTGGTCAAGGCCTTGGGTTACGACCCGATTTGGTTTGGCGTGGTCATCACCATGCTGGTCGAGATCGCCATGATCAGCCCGCCCGACGGCACGGTGTTGTACGTGCTTCAAGGCATGCGACGACAACCGGGGCCGATCACCGATGTGTTTACCGGTGTGTTGCCCTTTATGCTGGTGTATATGCTGGCCATTTTGGTGCTCATGGTGTTCCCCGCCATCGCCCTGTGGCTGCCCAATCAATTGATGTGAGCCTTAGACATGAACCCCGCTTTGCATTTCACGCTGGCCCCTCTCAACGCCAACGACACATCCCAGGCCACCCCTTTGACGGTGGTGCCCCAGCAATTTGTGATTGCGGGTTGGACCGGGCGCAATGCCCAGGCCATTGAACACCACATCGAAGAACTGGCCGCGCTGGGCATTGCCCGGCCCAGCCAAGTCCCCCTGTACTACCGCGCCAGTGCGGCCTTGTTGACCACCGCACCTGAGATTGAAACCCTGGGCCAGGCCTCCAGCGGCGAAATCGAACCCATGCTGATGATGGCCCAAGGCCAGTGGTGGCTGGGCCTGGGCTCTGACCACACCGATCGCGAGGTGGAAAGCTATTCCGTGGCCGTGTCCAAACAAATGTGTGCCAAGCCCTTGGCCCCAGTGGTTTGGCGCTGGGCCGATGTGCAAGCCCACCAAGATGCCTTGCAATTGCATTCGCAAATTTGGGAGGGTGGCGAGTGGGTCACCTACCAAAAAGGCGAATTGGCGGCAATTCGCCCTTTGCAAAGTTTGCGCGACGGTTTTTGGCCCTCGGGTGTGGCCAGCGAAGGCAGCTTCATGCTGTGCGGCACTTTGGGGGCCGTGCCCAATGCCCAGGGCAAAGGCATTCGCTGGGCCGAAAAAATGCGCCTGAATCTGCATGACCCGGTGCTCGGGCGCACCATCAGCCACACCTACGCCCAAAAACCTTTGGCCATGGTGAGCTGAGCGGCATGAGCGCGTCATTGGCCCCGGCCATCGATCAACTGCACCACCAATTGGCCCAGCTGCGCGAGGGCGCTTGCAGCGTGCAAGACTTTTGCACACTGGCCCGTGCCCAAGAGGCTTTGCTGGCCGCCCTGCCCGAGCGCTACCCGGTGGTCTGGCTGGGGCTGCTCGATCGGCTGGAATCGAGCGCTTTGTTTTCGGAGGAAAGCTGCTCGTTCAGCCAATCCGAACTGCTCGACAGCCTCTCGCTGTGGTTGGACAAAGCCCAACGCCTGATCGAGGCCTGACCCTGACCCTGGCGCGGGCCTTGCACTGGCCAGCCCGCTTGACGGAGAAAGCATGAACACCCAAGACCTGTTCTCACTGAAAAACCGCGTGGCCATCGTCACCGGCGGCTCGCGCGGCATTGGCCGCATGATCGCCCAAGGCCTGTTGTGCCAAGGTGCCAAGGTCTACATCACCGCCCGCAAGGCCGCCGCCTGCGATGCCGCCGCCGAGGCCTTGTCGGCCTGGGGGCCTTGCGTCTCCTTGCCGGTGGATGTCTCCACCACCGAAGGCGTGCAACAACTGGTGCAGCGCTTTGCCCAGCACGAGCGCCAACTCGACATCTTGGTCAACAACGCCGGTGCCGCCTGGGCCGCGCCGTTTGATGATTTCCCCGAGTCGGGCTGGGACAAAGTGCTCAACCTGAACCTGAAAACCCCGTTTTTTCTGACCCAGGCCTTCGCGCCCATGCTGCGCCAAGCCGCCAAGCAACACATGGCCAAGGTGATCCACATTGCCTCGGTGGACGGTATCTCGGTCAACCCACTGGAAACCTATTCCTATGCGGCCAGCAAATCGGGCCTGATTCACCTGACGCGGCGCATGTCGCAAAGCTTGATCGCCGATGGCATTTGCGTCAATGCCATTGCCCCCGGTGCCTTTGTCTCGGACATGAACCGCGATGCGCGCGACAACGGCGAAGCGGTGGCGCGACGCATCCCGGCACAAAGAATTGGCCGCGACGAGGACATGGCGGCCGCCGCGATTTACTTGGCCAGCGCCGCCAGCGACTATGTGGTGGGCCACACCTTGGTGGTCGATGGCGGTGTGACCCATGCGCGCGGCTATGGGGCCTTGCCCTGATGGCATGACACCCAGCCTGCCCCAGCCCTTGTGGCAAGACGAACACCTGGGCGTGGTGGTCAAAGCCGCAGGGCTGCTGTCGGTGCCTGGCCGCGGCCCCGATAAACAAGACTGCTTGTCGCTTCGCTTGGCCCAAGCCGGACTGCCGTCTTTGGTGGTCCACCGGCTCGACCAGGCCACCTCTGGCTTGATGCTGTTTGCCCGCACCAACGCCATGCAACGCCAACTCTCGCAAGCTTTTGCCCAGCGCCAGGTGCACAAGCAATACCTGGCCTGCGTGCACGGCCACTTGCCCGCCAGCCGCGATTGGCAAACCATCGATGCGCCGATTGCCGCCGACTGGCCGCGCCGCCCCTTGCGCATCGTCAGCGACAGCGGCCAAAGCAGCCAAACCCTTTGGCGCAGCTTGGGCCACTCGCCTTCAACGAGCGGCACCACGGGCGACAGAAGTTACCTGGTCTTGCGGCCTTTGAGCGGGCGCACCCACCAATTGCGGGTGCATTTGCAGCACATCGGCCACCCGATTTGTGGCGATGCCTTGTACGCCCCCGCCGAATGGGTCACGCCTGGGCAGGGATTGATGCTGCATGCCCAGCGGCTGGGTGTGACACACCCCCAAACCGGCCAGGCCTTGGACTTTGAAGACCTGCCCGCTTGGTTCCCAGCCGATCTGATGCCCGCCTTGAAGGCCTTGCCGTGTTGAACCTTCCCCGCCACACCGGCGCTGAGCGCGACCCTGCCGAATCATTGGCCCAGGTGCGGGCCCAATGGGGGGGGCGTGCACCGCTGTGGGTGTTTGCCTATGCCTCTTTGTTGTGGCGGCCTGAGTTTGAAGTGGCCCAACAGCGCATGGCCCGGGTGCACGGTTGGCACAGGGCTTTGCAAATGTGGAGCCGCATCAACCGGGGCACACCCCAGCGCCCCGGCCTGGTGTTTGCCTTGCTGCGGGGTGGGTCCTGCTGGGGCATGGTGCAACAAGTCCCACCCGGCCAAGCCGATGAGGTGTTGGAACGCCTGTGGTTTCGTGAGATGCCCATGGGCGTGTACGAACCGCGCTGGCTGCGCTGCCACACCGAGGGCGGTGTGGTCAAGGCCTTGGCCTTTACCTTGCCAAGCCAAAGCCCGCAAAACACCGGTCACCTGAGCCCCCATCAATACCGTCACATCTTCAGCGACACCGTGGGCGGGCGCTACGGCACCACCTTGGACTACGCGCAGCAAACTTATGGGCAATTGCTGGCCTTGGGCATCCACGACCAGGCCCTGGCCGATCTGCTGCGCTGGGCCCCCTGAGGCCACCCTCGGCTGACCACCGACTTCGCGCTGGGCCTGATTGCCAAACCGCGAAAGGGCTGCGTATACTTGCAAATGAACCGTTTGGTACATTTTGATGACTGCACCCCCCACCACCCAAGCCCCAGCCGCTGCCCCAACGGCCACGGGGCGCACCAACGACCCCGCGCGCACCCAAGCTGAAATATTGGCCGTGGCCACGGCCGAGTTTGCCCACAAGGGCTTGAGCGGCGCGCGCATCGACGCGATCGCGGCGGCCACCCGCACCAGCAAGCGAATGATCTACTACTACTTCCAAAGCAAAGAGGGCTTGTATTTGGCGGTGCTGGAAGAGGCCTACCGGCGCATCCGAGACATCGAAAGCGATTTGCACCTGCAAGACCTGCCGCCCGAAGATGCCTTGCGCAAATTGGTCGGATTTACCGTCGATTACCAGCGCGACAACCCCGATTTTGTGCACCTGGTGATGAACGAAAACATGCACCAGGGGCGGTTTTTGGCGCAAAGCAAAGTCATCCAAAACCTCAACAACGCCGCCATCGAGGGGGTGCGCCAGGTGTACGAACGGGGTGTGCGCGATGGGGTGTTCAGGCCCCACCTCGATCCAGTGGATTTGCACATGACGATCTCGGCTTTGAGTTTTTTCAATGTCTCCAACCAACACACCTTTGGGCTGATTTTTCAGCGCGACTTGCGTGCCACCGCGGCCATCATTGCCAGGCGCGACAGCATCATCGAGACCGTGGTGCGCTCGGTTCGACTCTGATCAGGGTTATCCCTAGTTTTCTTAAAACTAACCAGTTAGTACATTTCCTGCACAAAAGCCCCACATGGAGACAAACAATGGACCGATGGATTGATGGCTGCTGCCGCCTGCTGGGCGCGCTGATGGTGCTGTGCCTGGGCCTGATGGTGGTGATGGTGTTCACCAATGTGGTGCTGCGCTATGCCTTCAATTCCGGCATCAATGTCTCTGAAGAGTTGTCGCGCTGGTTGTTTGTTTGGATGACCTTCATGGGTGCGGTGGTGGCCTTGCGCGAACGCGGTCACCTGGGCACCGACATGTTGGTGGCCCGTTTGTCGGTGCGCGGCAAACGCTGGGTGCTGGGTCTGGCTTATGGGCTGATGCTGTTTTGCTGCGTCCTGATTTTCCAAGGCAGTTGGGCGCAAACCCTGATCAACATGGGCACCAACAGCGCCGTGCTGGAAGTGCCCACCGCTTGGTTGTATGCATGCGGCTTGATGTTTTCGGTGCTGGGCGGCCTGATCGTGCTGCACAGCCTGTGGCGGCTGGTCAGCGGCCAGATGCCCGACGATGAGCTCATCGGGTTCCAAGAGTCCGAAGATTCCCCCCACTCCCCCGCCTGAGCCCAGGAGCGCCTCATGACGATTGCTGTGTTTTTGGGATCTTTGCTGGGGGCCATGGCCCTGGGCATACCCATCGCTTTTTCCTTGTTGCTGTGCGGTGTTGCCTTGATGTGGCACCTCGACATGTTCGATGCACAAATCTTGGCGCAAAACGTGATCGAAGGAGCCAACAGCTTTCCCCTGCTGGCCGTGCCCTTTTTCATGCTCGCTGGCGAGATCATGAACGCGGGCGGCATTTCGCGGCGCATTGTCAACTTTGCGCTCTCGCTGGTGGGCCATGTCAAAGGCGGCTTGGGTTATGTGGCCATCGTCTCGGCCTGCTTGATGGCGGCTTTGTCGGGTTCGGCCGTGGCCGATGCCGCCGCCTTGGCCGCCTTGCTGCTGCCCATGATGACCGCAGCCGGTCACGACAAAGCCCGCTCGGCGGGTTTGCTGGCTTCGGCCAGCATCATTGCGCCGGTCATTCCGCCCAGCATTGCATTTGTGATTTTTGGCGTGGCGGCCAATGTGTCCATCTCCAAATTGTTCATGGCCGGTATCGTCCCCGGGTTGATGCTGGGCGCATCGCTGTGGCTGACCTGGTGGTGGTTGGCGCGGCGCGAAAACGTGCCTGTGCCCGCACGCAAAAGCCGCGCTGAGGTCATCACGGCCTTCAAAGATGCCACCTTGGCCTTGGTGTTGCCGGTGATCGTGGTGGTCGGCCTCAAATTTGGCGTGTTCACCCCGACCGAGGCCGCGGTGGTGGCCGCCGTCTATGCCCTGCTGATTTCCACCTTGGTGTATGGCGAGCTCAAACTCCATCAGCTGTATGGCTTGTTTTTATCGGCCGCCAAAACCACCTCGGTGGTGATGTTCTTGGTGGCCGCTGCCATGGTTTCGTCGTGGTTGATCACCGTGGCCCAACTGCCGACCTTGGTGGTGGGCTTGCTCGAACCGCTGCTGGACAACCCCACCTTGTTGATGGCCGCCATGATGGTGCTGGTGATGATCGTGGGCACTGCGATGGACATGACCCCCACCATCTTGATCCTCACCCCGGTGCTGATGCCCATTGTCAAAGCCGCCGGCATAGACCCGATTTACTTTGGCGTGCTGTTCATCATCAACAACGCGATTGGCCTGATCACTCCGCCCGTGGGCACGGTGCTCAACACCGTGGCGGGCGTGGGCAAAGTCAGCATGGACGATGTCACCCGTGGCGTGATGCCTTTCATGCTGGCCCAATTTGCGCTGCTGTTTTTGATGGTGCTGTTTCCCGCATTGGTCATGGTGCCCGCGCGCTGGTTTTACTGAGCAGGTGGTCAGGCCCGGTTTGGTACAGCCGGGTTTGGCTTGAATGATTGGCGTACCGTTTGCATAACCCTTGGAGACTGAGATGAAACGAATCTGGATCAAAACCGTGGTGGCCGCAATGGCTTTGGGCGCATTGGGCCTGGCCAGTGCACAAGAGGTGCGCGAGCGCACCATCAAGTTCGCCACCCAAAACCCCAAAGGCCACCCGGTGGTCATGGGCATGGAGAAATATGCCGAGTTGGTGAATGCCAAATCGGGCGGAAAAATCAAAATCAACCTGTTCCCCGGCGGCGTTTTGGGCAGCGACCAGGCCAATGTGTCGGCGGTGCAAGGCGGCACCTTGGAGATGGTGGTGCTCAACAGCGGCATCTTGGCCAGCGTGGCCAAAGAGATGACGGTGCTCGATTTCCCATTTTTGTTTGCCAACGCCAAAGAAGCCGACACCATTGTCGACGGACCCGTGGGCCGCAAACTGCATGCCAAATTGGAAGAAAAAGGCATCGTCGGCCTGTCTTTTTGGGAACTGGGCTTTCGCCAAATGACCAATAGCCGCCGCCCCTTGAGCCGGGTGGACGAAATCGCTGGCTTGAAGCTGCGCGTCATCCCCAACCCGATCAACGTCGACTGGGTCTCTGCCCTGGGTGCCAACCCCACGCCCCTGCCCTTCCCCGAGCTGTACGCCGCGCTGGAGCAAAAAGCCATTGACGGCCAAGAAAACCCCTTGACCGTGATCAATGCGAACAAGTTTTGGGAGGTGCAAAAACACCTGGCCATCACCAACCACCAATACAACCCACAGTCGGTGATCTTCAGCAAAAAGGTCTGGGACGGCCTGAATGCCGCCGAGAAAAAACTGCTGGACGATGCCGCCGATGAAGCCGCCAAATACCAGCGCGAACAGTCGCGTGCGTTGATGAACACCGCTTTGGAGAACATCAAAAAGAACGGCATGAGCGTGACCGAGTTTTCACCCGCTGAAGTGGCCAAATTCCGCGAAAAAATGAAGCCCGTGATTGCCAAGCATGCCGCCGCCGTGGGCGAAGCCACCGTCAACGAACTGATGGCCGAGTTGGCCAAGCTGCGCAAGTAAAGCGCTGCCAGGGGTGCCCACCCGGGGCACCCCGGTTTTTCCCACACCATGAAACCTTTGCGCATCGCAGTGGCCGGCGCGGGCTACATTGGGCTGGCCCACATGCAGGCGATCGCCCAAAACCCGGCCACCGCTTTGGCCTGCGTGGTCGACCCTTCGCCCCAAGCCTTGCCGCATGCGCAAGCGGCCAAGGTGCCCCTGTACCCCAGTTTGGAACACATGCTGGCCCAGGACCGGCCCGATGCGGTCATCTTGGCCACGCCCAACAACTGGCACCTGCCCCATGCCCTGGCCTGTGTGCAAGCGGGCTTGCCGTTTTTATTGGAAAAACCCATCACCCCCACGCTCGCCGAAGCCGAGCAATTGGTCCAAGCGATTGACCGCCACGGGGCCCGCGCCCTGATCGGCCACCACCGCGCCCACAGCCCCATCATGGCCCAGGCCTGTGCCTGCGTGGCATCGGGCCAACTGGGCCGCTTGGTCGGCATCATGGGCAGCGCCACCTTTTACAAACCCGACGTTTACTTTGACAGCGCCCCCTGGCGCAGCCAAGCAGGCGGCGGCCCCATCTTGATCAACCTGATCCACGAGGTGCACAACCTGCGCATGCTGTGCGGCGAAATCAGCGCGGTCCATGCCTTTGCCTCCAACACGGTGCGCGGCTTTGCGGTGGAAGACACCGTGGCCATCAATTTGCGCTTTGCCAATGGGGTGCTGGGCAATTTTTTGCTCAGCGACACGGCCGCCAGCGCCCGCAGCTGGGAGCAAACCAGCCAAGAAAACCCGGCCTACCCCAGCTACAGCGACGAAGATTGCTACACCCTCAGCGGCACCCATGGCTCTTTGGCCATTCCCACCATGCGGCTCAAAACCTACCCCAGCGCCGATCAGCGCTCCTGGTGGAAGCCGTTTGAAGTGGGTCAGCTGAGCCTGGAACGCAGCGACCCGCTGGCCCATCAACTCCATCACTTTGTGCAGGTTGCCCAAGGCCTGGCCGCGCCTTTGGTCAGCGCCCGTGACGGCCTGATCAATCTGCGCGTGACCCAGGCCATCACCGACTCGGCCCACAGCGGTCAGGTGGTGAACCTGCCCCAATCCCCTCATTTCCCCCCAGGAGCACCGGCTTGATCAACGGCAACACCGAACTCATCGCGCACATTGGCTACCCCACCCACACCTTCAAGTCGCCAATGATTTACAACCCTTACTTCGAGCGCACCGGCATCAACGCGGTGGTCGTCCCCATGGGTTGCCAAGCCCCTGCCTACCCGGATTTTTTGCGTGCGGTGTTTCAGCTCAGCAACATCCGCGGCGCCTTGATCACCATGCCGCACAAAGTCACCACCGTCGGTTTGCTGGACCTGGCCTCGCCCACCGTTCGCATCGCAGGCGCGTGCAATGCAGTGCGCAAAACGCCCGACGGTCGGCTGCAAGGCGACCTGTTCGATGGCGAAGGCTTTGTGCGCGGCCTGCGGCGCAAGGGCTTTGAGCCGCGTGGCCAGCGCTTGCTGGTGGTGGGCACTGGCGGGGTGGGCAGCGCGATTGCGGCCAGCTTGGCCGCCACCGGCCCAGCTTCTTTGCAACTCAATGACATCAACCCCGCCTCGGCCCAGGGTCTGGCGCACAGGCTGCGCCAGCACCACCCGGACATGGAAGTGGTGGTCGGCCCCAACGACCCGGCCGACATGGACTTGGTGGTCAATGCCACGCCCCTGGGCATGAACGATGGCGACCCCATGCCCATCGACATGGACCGGCTCAGCCCCCATACCTTTGTCGGCGAAGTGGTGCTCAAGCAGCACATGACCGCTTTTTTGCAGGCGGCACAATCACGCGGTTGCGCCTACCAAGTCGGGGCGGACATGTTGTTTGAGCAAATTCCGGCTTACCTGGAGTTTTTCGGTCTGCCCAGCACCACCCCTGAGCAATTGCGCCAATATGCCCAACTGACCCCGCCCACCCCCGAGAGGATTCCCGCATGAACCCCAACGCACCCCAACGCGAAGCCATTCAAGCCAGCGACAACCCGATTGGCATGGACGGCATCGAATTCATCGAATACGCCACCTCCAAGCCGCAGGCCCTGGGCCAGGTGCTGGAGATGATGGGCTTCAGACCGATTGCCCGCCACCGCTCGCGCGAGGTCATGCTGTACCGCCAAGGCGGGGTGAACCTCATCGTCAATGCCCACCACAGCCTGCACAGCCAAAGCACGGCCCCCGACGAACAACCCGTGATTGCGGCGATGGCTTTGCGGGTGCGCGATGCCGCCGTGGCCTACCAGCGCGCCTTGGACCTGGGCGCTTGGGCGGTGCCCACACGGGTTGAGGTGATGGAGCTCAACATCCCGGCCATCCATGGCGTGGGCCAAAGCCGCATCTACTTTGTGGATCGGCACCGGGTGTTCTCTATTTACGATGTGGACTTTGTGCCCATCCCTGGGGTGGACCAGCATCCACCGGCCCAACATGGCCTGCACCTGTTTGGTTTGGTGCAATACATTGGCAACGAGCGCACCGCCGACTGGACCGAGTTTTACCAAGCCTTGCTGGGCTTTGAGGCCTTGCCCGATGCCCAGCGCTTTGGCATCTTGCCCAAAGGGCGCATCTTGCGCAGCCCGTGCAAGGGCTTTCACTTGCAACTGATTGAGCCCGAACCCAGCGTGCTCGATGTCGAAGACGACGAGCATTTCCAGCGCCTGGGCTTGGGTTGCAGCGACGTGGCCGCAGCCGTGGCCAGCTTGGGCCAAGCCGGTGTGGAATTTGTCGAGCATGCCCAACACCCCGCACAGCGCGCCGGTGCGTTGACCCGCAACTGGATGGGCTCGGTCAGCTTTGAGCTGGTCGGGCACGCACAAGCATGAACCGCCCCCACAGCGCCATCGCCGACTTTGGCATGGACACCATTTCGCTGTCGGGCTCGCTCGAAGTCAAACTCCAAGCCATGGCCCAGGCCGGTTTTGGCCAGGTCATGCTGTCGGCCAAAGACCTGACCCAACACCCCACGGGTGTAGAGGCGGCGATCCAAGCGGTCAAAAACAGCGGGTTGCGGGTCACGGGTTTTCAAGTGCTGCGCGACTTTGAAGGTTTGAGCGGCCATTTGCACGCCTACAAAGTGGACATTGCCAAGGCCATGTTGGAAATGTGCGCGGCTGTTGAGTCGCCGGTGCTGTTGGTGTGCTCCTCCACCTCCACCCATGCCAGCCAAGACCTGGACACGCTGGCCGCCGACCTGCGCAAACTGGCGATGCTGGCTTTGCCCAAGGGCATCAAGGTGGCCTACGAAGGCCTGTCTTGGGGTCGCACGGTGCAAACCTTTGATGCGGCTTGGGACTTGGTGGCCCGCGCCGACATGCCCAACCTGGGGATTGGGCTGGACTCATTCCACATGTTTGCCACCCAGTCTTCCTTGGTCGACCTGGAGCTGATCGACCCGGACAAAATTTTCCTGGTTCAGTTGGCCGATTTCATGTGGCAGGAAATTCGTCCGGTGGAAGAGCGCATCACCACGGCGCGGCACTTTCGGGTGTTTCCGGCCGAAGGCGTGCACAGCGCGGCACTGGCTGATTTGGTCAAACGCCTCTACCACATGGGTTACCGGGGCGATTACAGCTTTGAGGTTTTCAATGACGACTACCAGCAACTGCCGCAGCCGCTGGTGGCCCAGCGCGCCCACGCCAGCGCCTTGTGGCTGAGCGAGGAGGTGTTGCGCCGCTCGGTGCCGCTGCCCAATGCCATGCGGCTGCGCGCCGCCCCCAACGAGCCCGCCCCCCGCCTTGGGCGCGCTTGAACCGCAGCGTTTTTCAAAAGCCACTATCCTCTGGGCTTTGCCAACTTCAATGGAGACTGCCATGTTGACCTTGTGTGGATTTGCCGCCAGCAATTACTACAACAAAGTGAAAATTGCCTTGCTGGAAAAAGGGGTTGCCTTCACCGAGCAACTCGCTTGGGTGGGGGAAGTCGACCGCCAGGCCAGCCCCTTGGGCAAAGTGCCCTACCTCCTCACCGAGCAAGGCGGCCTGTGCGAATCGTCGGTGATGCTGGAATACATCGAGCAGCGCTACCCGCAAAAACCCCTGCTGCCCGCCGACCCCTTTGCCGCCGCCAAGGTGCGCGAACTGGTCACCTTTTTGGACCTGCACCTGGAACTGGTGGCGCGCAACCTGTATGCCGAGGCCTTGTTTGGCGGCAAAGTCAGCGACGAGGTCAAAGAAAAAACAAAAACCCAGTTGGACAAAAACCTGCGGGGCTTTGCCCAACTGGTGCGCTTTGACCCCTATGTGGCCGGGTCTGAATTCAGCCTGGCCGACTGCGCCGCCATCGTGCACTTTCCGCTGATCAGCGCCACCACCAAAGTGATTTACGGCCAAGACCTGTTTGCCGATTTGCCCGTGCGCGACTACCTCAAGCGCATGGGTGAGCGTCCCTACATGGCCCAATTGCAGGCGGAGCGCAAAGCCAATGTCGAACTGATGATGGCCCGCCAAAAGGCCAAATCGGCGGCGGCTTGAACACCCCCTTTTTGAACTTCCGAACGAGAAAACCATGAAAATTTTGATGCTGCACGGGATCAACCACGATATGTTTGGCAAGCGCGATCCCAAGCAATACGGCACCATCACGCTCGATGAAATCAACGCCCAACTGCAAGCCCTGGGCCAACAGCTCGGCGCCAGCGTGGAATGCTTCCAAACCAACCACGAAGGGGCCATGTGCGAGCGCATCCACCAAGGTTTTTTGGACGGCGTGGACGCAGTGCTGATCAATGCCGGGGCCTGGACGCATTACAGCTACGGCATCCGCGATGCGCTGGCCATCCTGACCTGCCCCATCGTGGAGCTGCACATGTCCAACATCCATGCCCGCGAGCCTTTCCGCCATGTGTCGGTGTTTGCTGAAATCGTCAAAGGGCAAATTTGCGGATTTGGCGTGGACAGCTACCTGCTGGCCTTGCGCGCTGCGGTGTCGGCCGCCAAAGCGGCCTGATCGCCATGACCTCGATCGCCGACATGCGCAAAAGCTACGAGCGCGCTGCGCTCGATGAAAGCGCTTCAGAGGCCAACCCCACCCAGCAGTTTGACCGCTGGCTCAAAGAGGCCATCAGCGGCGAGTTGCCCGAACCCACCGCCATGACCTTGGCCACCGTGGGCCATGATCTGCGCCCCAGCACCCGGGTGGTATTGCTCAAGGGCATGGACGAGCGCGGCCTGGTTTGGTACACCAACTACCACAGCCGCAAAGGCCAGGAGCTGTCGGGCAACCCGCATGCGGCCTTGCAGTTCCATTGGGTGGAGCTCGAGCGGGTGGTGCGCATCGAGGGCTTGGTCGAAAAAATCGACGGCAAAGACAGCGACAGCTACTACCAAAGCCGCCCGCTGGACTCGCGCATCGGTGCCTGGGCCAGCCCGCAAAGCGAGGTGATCACCTCGCGCACCCAACTGGTCACGGCGGCCGCCAAATATGGCGCTCAGTTTTTGCTCAACCCACCCCGCCCCGACCATTGGGGTGGCTACCGGCTGGTGCCCGACCGCTGGGAATTTTGGCAAGGCCGCCCCAGCCGCTTGCACGATCGCCTGCGTTACCGCCTGGACCAAGGCAACTGGCTGCGCGAACGGCTGGCCCCTTGACCCGCTGACCGGGCCTCAGAGATGGCCGTTGGGCTCAGGCCTGGGCCAGCGCAGAGCTGACCCAGCGCGCCAAATCGGGGGCCGACATCGCCCCGGGCTGTCTGATCAGTTCGCGGCCACCCGCAAAAACCGCCAGGGTCGGGATGCTGCGGATGTTGTAGGTGGCCGCCAAGTGGGGTTCGGCTTCGGTATTGACCTTCACAAACCGCGCGCGGCCATGGAGGTCTTGGCTGACCTTCTCAAAAGCAGGGGCCATCATCCGGCAAGGGCCGCACCAGGGGGCCCAAAAGTCCACCACCAGGGGCAAATCGCTTTTGACCAGCTGGGCCTTGAAAGCCGCTTCTCCCAGGTTATCGGGTTGCGCTGTGAGCAAGGGCGCGTGGCATTTGCCGCAGTTCAACTCGGCTTGCAGTTTGTCCGAAGGCACGCGGTTGGTCGCATGGCAATGCGGACAGACCACATGAAGGGTGGGTGTTGTCATAGCGCGTTCAAAGGAATTTTGGCGTAGGCAATGCCATTGTCTTCTTTGGGGGGCAACTCACCGGCCCGGATGTTGATTTGCACCGCTGGCAGGATCAGCACCGGCATCTCCAAGGTGGCATCGCGCTGGGTTCGCATGGCCACAAACTCGGCTTCGCTGATGCCGTCGTGCACATGGATGTTGTGGGCTTTTTGCGCGGCCACGGTGGTCTCGAAGTTCACGGGGCGGCCGTTGGGCGGGTAGTCGTGGCACATGAACAAGCGGGTCTGGGGCGGCAGGCTCAAAATTTTGCGGGTCGAGGCATACAAGGTTTTGGCATCGCCCCCGGGAAAGTCGCAACGCGCCGTGCCCACATCGGGCATGAACAAGGTGTCGCCCACAAACACCGCGTCGCCAAACTGGTAGGCCACGCAAGCTGGCGTGTGGCCGGGCACATACAGGGTGTGGCCGGTCAAACCACCCACTTGTATGGCATCGCCATCGGCCAACAAATGGTCGAACTGCGAGCCGTCCAATTTGAAGCTGTCTTCCATGTTGAAGATGCCCTTGAACACTTTTTGCACCCCGCTGATGTGGCTGCCAATGGCGGTTTTGCCACCCAGTTGCTGCTTCAGATAAGGCGCTGCGGTCAGGTGGTCGGCGTGGGCATGGGTTTCCAAAATCCATTCGACGGTCAAGTGCTTGGCTTTGACAAATTCAATGACTTTGTCGGCCGAAGTGTGTCGGGTGCGCCCCGACTTGGGGTCGTAGTCCAGCACCGAATCAATGATGGCGCAGGCCGAGCCGGGTTTTTCGTAAACCACATAGGTGACGGTCCAAGTACCGGGGTCAAAAATACCGTGGACCAAGGGTGTCGTGGTGGGGGTGGTCATGGATTTACTTTCTCAATATCGATGCAGATAGTTTATTGACAAACAATATATCTGTCAATATACTATCGAAAAATTAATTGAGAAAGTTGCCCAGCATGGAATCTGTTGAACTGGATCTGGAAAAAATGAGGACTTCGGCCGACCAAGCCTGCCGCTTGATGAAGGTCTTGTCCAACCCCGACCGCATGATGCTGCTGTGCCAACTCGCCCAGGGTGAAAAACGGGTGGGCGAGCTGGAAGAAATCTTGGGCATCGTACAGCCCACCTTGTCGCAACAACTCACGGTGTTGCGCGACGAAGCGCTGGTCGTGACCCGGCGCGATGGCAAAAACATCTACTACCAAATCGCCAGCCCGCAGGCCATGGCGGTGATGGCGGTGCTGTACCAACAATTTTGCGGAACTTAAAAAAGGAACTGACCATGAACATCGACTGGCACCATTTCACCCCCTGGGCATCCTTGCTGGGGGGCTTGCTCTTGGGGGTGGCCTCGGCCGCTTTCATTTTGATCAATGGGCGCATCTTGGGCATCAGCGGCATTTTGGGCGGGCTGCTGCCCCCCCAAGCGGGCGACACCCTTTGGCGGGTGGCTTTCGTGCTGGGCATGTTGGCTGCACCCACGGTGTTCATGGCCTTGGCCCCTGCTGGCCTGGCCACCGAAGCCCGCATCGATGCCGGCTTTTGGGCCGTGGTGGTGGCGGGCTTGCTGGTGGGCATTGGCACGCGCTATGCCTCGGGCTGCACCAGTGGCCACGGCGTGTGCGGCCTCTCGCGCCTGTCACCGCGCTCCTTGGTCGCCACCTTGAGCTTCATGGGCGCGGGCTTTTTCATGGTTTACATCGTTCGTCACATCCTTTAAGGGGCACCCCATGAACCACATCATTCACCGCGTGAGCGAATTTTTGGTCGGCCTGTTGTTTGGCCTGGGCCTGATCTTGTCGGGCATGACCGATCCGGGCAAGGTCATTGGCTTTTTGGACCTGTTTGGCCACTGGGATCCGTCTTTGGCATTGGTCATGGGCGGTGCCATTGCGGTGGGCTTTTTCGCCTTCAGCCTGGCCAAAAAACGCACCGTCAACTTTTTGGGTGGCCTGCTGCGCTTGCCCACCAGCCAAGTGATCGATCGGCGCTTGGTCATCGGCAGTTTGATGTTTGGCGCAGGCTGGGGCCTGGCCGGTTTTTGCCCAGGCCCTGCCCTGGTGTCCATGGCTGCGGGTCAGCCCAAGGCCTTGATTTTTGTAATCGCCATGCTGCTGGGCATGGTGGGCTATGAGTTGCTGGACCGCTTCATCCACGCCCCCGAAAAGTCAGCCGCCACCTGAAATCTCCCCAGGATCGGCAGTGCGCCCCATTCAGGCCACTGCCCAGGGGCCACACATGCGAGATGCCATCTTTTGAAATATTTACCCAGCCTGCCCATCTTGCAATGGGGCCGCCGTTACAACCGCGAAAGCTTCACCAACGACGCGGTGGCGGCCCTCATCGTCACCATCATGCTGATCCCGCAAAGCCTGGCCTATGCCTTGCTGGCGGGGCTACCGCCCGAGGTGGGTTTGTATGCCAGCGTGGCACCGCTCTTGTTGTACGCGCTGCTGGGCAGCAGCCGTGTGTTGGCGGTCGGCCCGGTGGCGGTGGTGTCGCTCATGAGCGCCGCCGCAGTGGCCGAGCATGCCGCCGCAGGCACGCACGCTTACTGGCAGGTGGCCATCACCTTGGCGTTTTTGTCGGGCGGCATGTTGTTGATCATGGGTTTTCTGCGCTTGGGCTTTTTGGCCAATTTTTTGAGTCACCCGGTCATCTCGGGCTTTATTTCGGCCTCGGGCTTGTTGATCGCGCTGAGCCAATTGAAAACCCTCATGGGCGTGAAAGCCGAGGGCCACAACTTTGTGGAACTCTTGTCTTCGCTGCTGCACCAAGCCTCCAACATTCATCTGCTCACTTTGGGTGTGGGCATGGCCGCCACCGCATTTTTGTTTTGGGTGCGCAAGGGCTTGAAGCCTTTGCTCATGTCAGCCGGTTTGAAGCCCCCGCTCGCCGATGTGATGGCCAAAGCCGGGCCGGTGGTGGCGATTGCCTTGACCAGCGTCTTGGCTTGGTCACTCGACTGGCAAGGGCAAGGCATGAAATTGGTGGGCACCGTACCGCAAGGCTTGCCGCCCCTGACCGCCCCTTTGTGGGATTGGGCTTTGTGGCAAGAACTGCTGGTGCCAGCGCTGCTCATCAGCGTGGTCGGGTTTGTCGAGTCGGTTTCGGTCGGTCAAACCCTGGCCGCCAAACGCCGCCAACGCATCGAACCCAATCAAGAACTGGTGGCCTTGGGTGCCAGCAATGTGTCGGCGGCTTTCACCGGTGGCTTTCCAGTGACGGGCGGCTTTGCGCGGTCGGTGGTGAATTTCGATGCAGGCGCGGTCACCCCAGCGGCCGGTGTGTACACCGCGGTGGGCATCACCCTCGCCTCTTTGTTTTTGACACCTGCGCTGTATTACTTGCCGCAAGCCACCTTGGCCGCCACCATCATCGTGGCCGTGTTGTCTCTGGTGGACTTTGGCATGCTGAAATCCACTTGGCGCTTTTCCAAACTCGACTTCATTGCTGTCGCCACAACTTTGCTGGCCACGCTGCTGGTGGGTGTGGAAAGCGGTTTGGTCTTGGGGGTGGTGGTGTCATTGGCGCTGTTTTTGTTCAGAGCCAGCCGCCCCCACATCGCCACCGTCGGTTTGGTGCCGGGCACCGAGCATTTCCGCAACGTGCTGCGCCATGATGTGCGGGTCAGCCCCAAGTTGGTTTGCCTGCGGGTGGATGCCAGCTTGTTTTTCGCCAATGCCAGAGGGGTGGAAGACCGCATCAACGCCGAGGTGGCCGCGCACCCTGATTTGGAACACGTGCTGTTGCAGTGCTCGGCCATCAACGACATCGATGCCAGCGCATTAGAGAGCCTGGAAGCCATTGCCAGCCGATTGAAAGACTCGGGCATTGCCCTGCACTTGTCGGAAATCAAAGGCCCGGTGATGGACAAGCTCAACACCACCGATTTCTTGCAGCACTTGCCCGGCCAGGTGTTTTTCACCAACTTCCAAGCCATACAGGCGCTGACCCCGGAAGTCATTCAACCCCATCCAGCCTGACCGATCAAACCATCGGCCCCCTTTGGCGGCTGGGTTTCATCGGTTCACGCTGGCAAGTCTGAATCGCGGCCTACTTTTGAATGCCCATGCCACCCGCGCCTGGGCCAGATGGCGCTGGCGCGGCACCGGGGCCGGTCGCTGGGCTGAAACCAGGGTGGGCATGCGCGGGCATGGGGCCATGCATGCCGCTGCCTGGGCCTTCCATGGGCAGGGTGATGCCCCTGGCTGCGGCTCGGGCGTTCATGCGTTCATGGTGTTCTGCGCGAAAGGCCTCTCTTGCCTTCTCGGTTTTCAACGCATGCATTTTCTTTTGGTATTCGTTGCGCTCGGGGTCGCTCATCAAGGGTGCGCCGTAAATGTGCATCGATGACTGGGACAGATCTTGGGCTTGTGCACCCGCGCCCAAGGTCAACAATGCCGCTGCCATGGCCACGACCAAAGCCCTTGGGGCCGAGAAATTGTGCGGGGTGTTCATGCGGTTCCTTTGAATCAATTCGCCACAAGGCCACAAATGATGCTGTGTGCCTTTGGCCGCTTGATTCTGGGCAGCAGGCCCTGCTCACGCATTGACCCACATCATGTTCGTGCCAATCAACGACAGCTCATGCCCAATGCTGTAACAACACCATCACCACCGGCAGGCTGAGCATGCCCAGCAAGGTGGACAAGGACATGCCCAAAGTGATGGCTTCGCGTTCCAAGGCGTAGCGTTGCGACACCAAAAACACGTTGGCCCCCACCGGCAGGGCCGCAGCCAACACCATCACCGACAAGGGCAAATGGGGCAAGCCCGCACACCAACCCACCAGCGCAACGGCGATGGGAAAAAGCAGGTTTTTCAACAGCGTCAACTCCAGGGCCTTGCGCCAGGGGTGGGAGGTGCTTTGATCGGTGGCCGTGGCCCGCCACAACTGGGCCAAATTGATGCCCACCAGCAACAAGGCGATGGGTCCAAAGGCCGCGCCCAACCATTGCAAAGCGCGGTCCAAGGCCTCGGGCATGGACCAACCGGTTTGGAAAAACGCCAGCCCCAGCAAAATCGGCAACGGCACGGGGTGAAAAATCGACTGTCGCAGGGCTTGAACCAAGACGGCTCGCAAGTCGGCTTGGCCTGGGGCATGGGGCACCCGCTGCGCTTGCTGTGCGCGTTGCCACTCCAGCAACACGGTGATCATGGTGACCAACACCAATGAGTGCACCGAGATCAGGGTGAACAACACCACCAAACCCGGCTGCCCATACACATAGCCCACCAGCGGGATGCCCAGGGCCACGGTATTGCTGAACATGGTCGCCATGGCCCACATGGCGGCCGACAGACTGCGGCCCCAGCACAGCCAAAACCCCCAATACATGAGCACCGCCGTGCCCAAATAAACCGCCAGGGGTTGCAAGACCAAACTGGCGGGGTCGACCTGGCTCATGGTGCGAAACAACAGGGCTGGGCCAAAGACCGAAAAGGCCAAACGCGACAGCTCCTGGGCACCCCCGGGGCTGACCCACTGCCAGCGACCCAAGGCAGCCCCAATGGCAATGAGCAACATCACCGGCCCCAAAGAAGAAATCACCACATGCCACATGCGTTGATTGTCCTTCAGCGCCCTGTGGTTGCAGGCGCTGATCTTTTTGATCGGCCTCAGAAGCTGATTTGCACGCCCAGCTTGAGGCTGCGCCCTGGCAGCGGGGCCTTGTAGAGGGTCTGCCCGGTGCTGGCCTCGGTGTATTTGGCCGTGGTGGTCAACACCGAAGTGGGCGAATAAACCAAGGCATCGGTGAGGTTGGTGGCCCGCGCATACCAAAGCCATTGCTGATCACGCCACTGCTGCCGGTAGGTCAAACGCGCATTGAGCAAGGTAGAAGATGGCGTGGCGCGATCACCCGCAGGCACCGCGTCTTGCGCCATGGCATGGTCCAAGCCCCATCCTGCCATCCAAGGGCCGCTGTGGCGGTCCAGGGTCACACCCAGTCGAAACGGGGCGATGCGCGGCAATGGCGTTTGGTTGTCCAAGTTGGTGGCCCGCACCAGATCGGCGCGGGCACCCAGCACCCAGGCGGCCGAACCGGCCTTGATGCGTTTGCTGCCTTGGGCCTCCACACCCTGAAAGCGGGCCCGCACCGAGCGGTATTGGTAGGTCATGAGTTCTGCATCTTGGGTCGAGGCCACGCCCGTGTTGTAGAGCGCAATGTGGCTGTCGTATTGGTTGACAAAGCCGTTGATGGAGAAACGATCTTCCCCGACACGCCAGGCCAAGCCCGCATCCCATTGGTGGGCCCGCTCCAAGCCCAACTGGGCATCGCCCACCTCATGGGCATGGGTGGCCACATGCACCCCATCGGCAAACAGCTCGTAGTGCTTGGGGGCGCGCTCGGTGCGGGCCACATGGGTGCTCCACTGCCAGCCCGGTGCCAGGTCGTATTGCAGGCCCACCGCCGCGCTCAAAGGTGTGAACGACTTTTGCACGGGGTTGGCGCACAAGGCATTGCCCGCCAAACACCCCACCCGGACTTGCTCGCTGCGCGCGCCCAGGGTCCAGCGCCCCCAGGCCTTTGGCATTTCTTCGTGCAGGTACAAGGCCTGGGTTTGGGTTTCGCTGAACGGCGCATAGGCCTCCGCACCCCGGGCCTCAAACCGGGCGGCCTCGCCTTGCAAACCCCACACCCCTTGCAGGGGGCCCCAGGGGCTGGCCCAGGTGCTGTGGCGCGCTTGCAAGCGGTAGTCGGTGCTGGGCGAGATGAACTCGGTCCCAATGACACCGCTTTCCAACTCGGCATGGCGGTAATCGGTGCGGGCCACTTGCAGGTTCACCCGCTCCAAAAAGGCGTTGGGTCTGCGCCATTCGCCATCGATGGCATAGCGGGTGCTGCGCATGTCGATGCTCACCAGGTCTTCGGCCACCGCGCCGTATTGGCTGGCGTATTGGGACACCGATGCGCCCAGCCTGCCATGGTCCCAAAACAGGCTGGCCCCCAGCGCCCCGCCACTCGCGCTATTGCCCGAGTTGCAGATCGCCCGGCTGGTCTGACCGGTGCGCTCGCACCTCAAATCAAGCGGCACGGCGGTGTCCCCGCTGACACGGCGAAAACCATCCACATGCACGGCCCAGCGCTCGTTGCCCCACTCCACCATGCCCGCGCCACTGCGCTCTTGGTTGCCAGAGGATGCATTGAGGTCAAAGCGCCCCAGCAGGCCAGCCCCGGCCTCCATGGCTTGCTGCGGGATGCGGTTGTCGATCAGGTTGACCACCCCGCCGACCGCGCTGCCGCCATACAGCAAGGCACCCGGCCCGCGCAGCACTTCGATGCGCTCCAAACTCAAGGGGTCTTGGGCCGTGGCGTGGTCCGGGCTCAGGCCCGACAAATCATGCGAGGCAGCGCCGTTGTTGAGCATGCGGATGCGGTCTCCGTCCAAGCCGCGGATGATGGGTCGGCCCGCATGGGGGCCAAAGTAACTGTTGGCCACCCCAGGGGTTTGCGCCAAGGTTTCACCCAGGGTGCTGCCTGAGCGCAGCAACAGCTCGGTGCCACTCAAGCTGGTCACGGGGGCGGCACCCATGTCGCGCCCCAAAGGATTACCGGTGACCACCACTTCGGCCAATGCGGGTGCAGGGCCAGGCGGTGCATTTTGAACTTGCGCCCCGACCCAAGAACTGCCCAAAAGGGCCAAGCACAGGGGCCCGGCCAGACGTGAAAAAACAACCATGGTTTGACTTTCCAAACAAATACCCCAACGCAGACACCCGCGCAGGGTTGCGCGGTGTCCTCCGGTGTTGATCAGGAAAGGAAAGCGGGCGGCGCGCGGGCGCTGTAGGCCAGCGCAAACCGGACCGGCGCAACCGCAGGCACGGCGGCCAGACAGGCCTGGGCAGGCGGAGCAACGGCCCAGTGGGGGGTGTGGGGGGTCAGGGCATCGCTGTGCGCGAGCTGGTCGAACAAGCGGCATTGGCCATCACTGCCATGCGCCAACAGCTCATCAGCCGCATCGCTGGCCACGGGGTGGGCCGCTGGTTGTTCGGCCCAGGTCCCATGGGCGGCCACGCCGCCGAGCCAAGGGCTGTGCCAGATGGCGTGCGACATGCCCAGCCACTGCGCCCACAGCAGGGCTGCCAGCAACCCCAGGACCCTGACCCGTGCAAGCGTCATTTGCGCATCAAATGGGCAAAGGTTTTTTGAAACTTGGCCACCTTGGGGCCGACCACAAAAGCGCAATAGCCCTGGTTGGGGTTGCGCTCAAAAAAGTCTTGGTGATAGCCCTCGGCCGGCCAGTAATTGGCCCGCGCCAGCACCTCGGTGACCACGGGCTTGCCAAAGGTTTGATCGGCATTGAGCTGCGCCACCCAGTCTTGCGCGAGCTTCAAATCTTCCGGGCTTTCGGTGTAGATGCCACTGCGGTACTGGGGACCCACATCATTGCCTTGGCGGTTGAGCGTGGTGGGGTCGTGCACCGCGAAAAAAACTTCCAGCAACTGGGTCAAGCTCACTTGGGTGTCGTCATAGCGCAGCTGAACCACCTCCACATGCCCGGTGTCGCCTTCGCACACTTGTTCGTAAGTGGGTTGGTGTACATGGCCGTTGCAGTAGCCCGATTCCACATCGGTCACGCCTTTGACCCGCACAAACACCGCCTCGGTGCACCAAAAACAACCCCCACCCAGGGTGATGCTGCGCTCGCTCATGCGCGCCCCTGCTGGTGCTCGCGCACGGCTTGGCCCAAGCGGCCCATGCCCTCGGCAATTTTGGCTTCGTCGGCGGTGGCAAAACTCAAGCGCAAGCTGCTGCGATCGGGCTGGTCGGCATAAAACGGCGCACCCGGCACAAAGGCCACGCCTTTGTCGATGGCGAGTTTGGCCAACACCTGGCCATCGGCCGGCGCACCGCCCGCCCCAGTCAAGTAAGCCCAAAAAAACAGACCGCCTTGGGGCTGGGTGAAGCGGATGGCGTCGCCCAGTTCACGCCGCAAAGCCTCACCCATGGCCTGGGCGCGTTGGGCATAAACACGGCGCACCTGGTCCAAAGTGGCGGGCATGCGGCCTGACTTCAAATACTGGGCGGCGGTGGCCTGGGCAAAGGTGGAGGTGTGGGCATCGCTGAACTGCTTGCACATGGTGGCGCGGGCCAACAGGTCGCCAGGGGCAATGAGCCACCCCACCCGCAAGCCCGGGCTGAGCACTTTGCTCAAACTGCCGCAATGGGCCAGCCAATCGCGGCTGCCGGGCACCTGCTCACTCAGGGCCAACAAACTCGGTGGCGGCGCTTCACCAAAATACAGGTCGCCATAGGGGTCGTCTTCCACCACCAGCACTTGGTGGCGCACCGCCAATTCCAAAATGCGCAGCCGCCGCTCCAAGCTGAGCATGGCACCGCTGGGGTTGCCAAAGGTGGGCACCAGGTAAATCAGTTTGGGTTTGTGCTGGACCACCAAGGCTTCCAGCGCATCCACGTCCACACCATGGGCATCGATGGGCGCACCGACCACGCGGGGCCCATACAAACGGAAGCACTGGATGGTGGCCAAAAATGTGGGGGCCTCGACAATCACCGTGTCTTGCGGGTCGAGCATGGTTTTGCCAATCAGGTCCAGCGCCTGTTGGCTGCCGGTGGTCACGATCAAGCCGTCGGGGTTCAGGCCCTTCACGCCTTTGGTGGCCATGAACTGGCTGAGTTGTTCGCGCAATGCCGGGTAGCCTTCGGTCGCACCGTATTGCAGCGCCGGCCCGGGTTCATTGGCCAACACCTGTTGACTGGCTTGGCGAATGCCTTCCACGTCAAACATGGCGCTGTCTGGGAAGCCACCCGCGAAACTGATGATGCCGGGCTTGCCCAGCAGTTTGAACAACTCTCGGATCGCCGAGGTTTCAACGTTGTTCAGGCGTTGTGCAAATTGCATGGGAGAATTCACCAAAGAAATTTAATTGGAATCTAACCCCAATTAATGCCATGAAAAAAAATCACATCGAGCCATTTTTTGCGACGCTGAAAGCGGCCAATCCCCAGCCCAATACGGAGTTGGAGTATACGAGCGTGTTCGAGTTGCTCACCGCTGTCTTGCTCAGTGCCCAGGCCACCGATGTGGGGGTGAACAAAGCCACCCGGCGCTTGTTTGCCGTGGCCCACACACCGGCGCGGATTTTGGCCTTGGGCTTGGACGGTTTGGAGGCCCACATCCGCACCATTGGGCTGTACCACAGCAAAGCGCGCCACTTGTTGCAAACCTGTGAAATTTTGCTGCGTGAACACGGCGGGCAAGTGCCCAGGGACCGCGCGGCTTTGGAGGCCCTGCCCGGCGTGGGCCGCAAAACCGCCAATGTGGTGCTCAATGTGGCTTTTGGCGAAGCCACCATGGCGGTGGACACCCACATCTTTCGGGTGGGCAACCGCACCGGCTTGGCACCGGGCAAAACACCGTATGAGGTTGAAATGGATTTGCTCAAACGCATCCCACCCGCCTACCTGGTCGATGCCCACCATTGGCTCATCTTGCTCGGGCGCTATGTGTGCCAAGCGCGCAAACCCCAGTGCTGGCAATGCGCGGTGTCGGACTTTTGTGCCCACCGGCCCAAAACCCCTGCCCCCGACTGATCTTCACTTTTTGACGGAAACCCCCATGGACGCACAACACATTGGATTCATTGGCTTGGGCGTGATGGGCGCTCCCATGGCCACCCACCTGGCCAAAGCCGGTCATCACCTGTGGTTGCACGATGCCCAAACCGATCTGGCGCTGAATTTGGCCACCGCCATCGGCCCGCAAGCGGTGGCTTTGGAAGACCCCAGGGCGGTGGGTGCGCACAGCGATATCGTGTTCACCATGCTGCCGCACGGCCAAGTGGTGCAGTCGGTGGCCTTGGGTTTGGACCAACCGGGCTTTGGCCTGATCAACGGCCTCAAAGCCGGTGGCTTGTTGGTCGACACCTCATCTTGCGAGCCCTGGCTGACCCGGCAAACGGCCCAGGCCCTGGCCGAGCGCGGCATTGGCATGATCGATGCGCCGGTTTCGGGGGCGCAATGGGGCGCGCAAGCCGCTGAATTGGTCTTCATGGTGGGCGGTGCCACCGCTGATTTGGCCCGCGTGCGACCGCTGCTCGACGTGATGGGCAAGTCCGTGTTTCACCTGGGCGAGGTGGGCTGCGGTCATGCGATGAAGGCCATCAACAACTGCATCACCGCCATCACCTTGATGAACACCACCGAAGGCCTGCTGGCGGGGCAGCGCTATGGCCTGGACCCGGCGGTGATGGTCGATGTGCTCAACGCCTCCACCGGCGGCAGTTGGGTGGCCCAAACCCATTTTCACCAACGGGTGTTCAACCGCGCCTTTGACGACCCCTTCAAGCTGGCCTTGATGGTCAAAGACATGGGCATTGCCATGCAACTGGCCGAACAAACCCAAACCCCGGCCCCGGTTTGGGCCGTGGCGCAAGCCCTGTGGCAAGAAGCCCAAAGCAGCGCCTCAGATCAAGCCAGTGTGAGCGAGTTGGTGCGTTGGATGGAAACCCAAACCGGTACCCCACTGCACGCGGGCCAGCCCGGCGATTCAGGCCGCTGAGGCATCGATGTCGGCGCGGGCCAGCGCCAGGGCTTGGCGCAGCACGTCCAAATCGCCAATGTGGTTGGCCAAGACTAAGATCAACTTGGCATTGAGCAGGTCGCTTTGGTCTTTGTCCAGGCCTTGGTGGGCATCGAGCAAGGCCTCGTAAAAATCATCGCTCACCGCCGGGTTGCCACTGGGCGGGCGCTGGGCATCATGGAAATGAGGGGTCAGCTTCAGTTCGGCCATGTGGCGACTCTCTTTCACAAAGGCCCCAAACCCAACTCTTGCAAGATGGCCTGGGTGTGCTCGCCCACCTCAGGGATGGGGTCCATGCGGTAGGGGTAAGCGCTGTTGCGCCCGGGCGGCAACAAGGCGGGCAAAGGCCCGGCACTGGAGCCCACCTCGGTCCAGCGCCCTCGGGCTTGCAACTGCGGATGGGCCCACACATCGGCCAAGCTGTTGACCCGGGCATTGGCAATTTGGGCCTGCTCCAAGCGTTCAATCACCGCGTCGGCGCTGAGTTGAGAGAACACCGCATCGATGCAAGCGGCCAAGGCTTGGCGGTTGGCATTGCGATTGACACCGCTGTCAAAACGCGGGTCTTGCGCCAGCGCCGGTTGCAACATGACATGGGTGCAAAAGGATTGCCACTCGCGCTCGTTTTGGATGCCCAACATCACCGCTGGGCCTTGCCCCACCGGGAACGGGCCATAGGGGTAAATGGTGGCGTGGGCCGAACCGGTGCGCGGTGGCGGCGCTGCGCCGTCCATGGCGTAGTACATCGGGAAACCCATCCACTCGGTCAAGGCTTCGAGCATGGACACGTCGATGTGCGCGCCCTCCCCGGTTTTGTCGCGCTGCATGAGGGCGGCCAAGATGTTGGTGTAGGCGTACATGCCGGCGGCGATGTCGGCGATCGAATTGCCCGACTTGGACGGGGTGTCGGGCGTGCCGGTGATGCCCAAATACCCGGCTTCGCTTTGGATCAACAAATCGTAGGCTTTTTTATCGCGGTACGGCCCGTCTTGCCCGTAGCCCGAGATGTCGCACACGATCAGGCGCGGGTGCTGGGCGCGCAAACTGGCGGCATCCAAACCCATGCGGGCGGTCGCCCCGGGGGCCAGGTTTTGCACCAGCACGTCGGCGCGGCCGATCAACCGCTTCAGCGCGGCCAAGGCCTGGTCTTGCTTCAAGTCCAGCGCCAGGCTTTCTTTGGAGCGGTTGACCCACACGAAATGCGAGGCCAAACCGCGCGCGCGCTGGTCGTAGGCGCGGGCGAAGTCGCCGCCGCCGGGGCGCTCCACCTTGATCACCCGCGCGCCCAAATCGGCCAGGTGGCGGGTGCACAGGGGCGCGGCGATCGCATGCTCGAGCGACACCACGGTGATGTGGTCCAAGGGCCGCGTCATGCCAGCTCCGCCGTGGCTTGCATGGTCAGCCAGCCTTCGTGGTCTTGGGCCCACAGATCGACCAGGTTGCCATCGGGTTGGCCGCAGACTTTGAAGGCGCGGCCATCGGCGCATTCAAAGGTCGGTCGCATGGCCTTGAAGGAAAAATGCCGCACCGGCCGATCGGTGTGGCGGGCCACCAAGTCCAACAACAAAGTGGCCAGTAAGGGGCCGTGCACCACCAAACCGGGGTAACCCTCTTCTTGGGTCACATAGCTGCGGTCGTAGTGGATGCGGTGGCCATTGAAGGTCAGCGCCGAGTAGCGAAACAAAAGCACCGCATCGGGCACCACCGTGCGCTGCCAGGCGGCTGCGCTGGGGGCGGCCACAGGTACCATCACCGGGTCGTTGGGTTGGGGCGCGGGCCGGTAAACAATGTCGTGCACCTCGGTCAAACACAAACCCAAGGGGTTGTGCACCTCGTGCACCACCTCGACAAAAATCAAATCGCCGCTGCGCCCCACCTTGTGCTTGACGGATGCAATGCGCGAGCGCCGCTGCACCGCATCGCCCACTTTGAGCGGCTGCAACCACTGCAAACGCCCGCCCGCCCACATGCGCCGGGGCAAGGGCACAGGCGGCAAAAAACCACCGCGCTTTGCGTGGCCATCTGGGCCGAGTTCGCTTTGGGCATGGGTGGGCAAGAAATACAACCAATGGCCCAAGGGGGGCAACTCGGTGCCCGCTTGGACCTCGCTCAAGGGGCGGTCCAAGGTGGCCATCCAAGCGCGCAGGGGGACGGCGGTGATGTCGTCGTGCAAGGTGTCGCTGCGGCCTTGCCAAGACTGCAAATGGGCCAGGGTGTGGGTGTCGATCAAGCTCATGTGGGCAGTCTACCCAATCCGTTATCGGGCATGGCCACCCATTGCCCGTCGACCTGCTGGACGCTGAGCTTGTTTTGAAACACCTGGCGCAGTGCGGCATGGGTGTGGGTGTCGCCACACGGCCCCTGGTGGGCCACCCGCCCTTGCTGCAGGATCAGCATCTGATCGGCCCGCAGCGCCAAACTGAGCTCGTGCATCACGCTCACCACGGTCACCCCTTGGTCCAACAGGTCACGCACGGTGTGCAACCAATCGACCTGGTGGGGCATGTCCAGGTGGGCCAGGGGTTCGTCCATCAACAACACCGGCGCTTGCACCGCCAAGGCACGCGCCAGCAACACCCGCTGGCGCTCTCCACCGGACAACTGCGCCAATGTGCGCTGTCGCAAGTGCCAACACTGGGTTTGTTCCATCACCTGTTGCACCACCGCCTGGTCTTTGGCGCTGACACCTGGCCAAAAGCCTTGGTGGGGCCATCGGCCCAGCATCACCACATCCCAGGCATTGACCGCCTCGTCGCCTGCGCTGAATTGCCCCAGCCAGGCCAGTTGCCGGGCCCTGGCCCGCGCTGGCAAAGCTTGGATGGCCTGGCCCGACACCGCCACCACGCCTACAAAGGGCAACAAGCCCGCCAAGGCCTTGAGCAAAGTGGTTTTGCCCGCGCCATTGGGCCCGACCACGCTGGTCCAGCGACCGCGCTCAAAGCCGACATCGACACCGTGCAGCACCTGCTGCCCGCCCAACAGCACGCGCAGGCCTTGGGCATGCAATGCGGTATCAACGGGCTTCATGGCATGCCGTCCTGCGCTTGGCGCTGCAATTGCCACAACAAATATGCACCGCCCAGCACAGCGGTCAAGATGCCCACCGGCAGTTCTCGCGGGGCCAGACAAATGCGCGCCAGCACATCGGCCATGCCCAACAACCAACCACCCATGGCCGCTGAGCGCAACAGCAATGCGCCATGAGAAAGCGCCTGGCGCGCGCGCACCACATGCGGTGCGACCAAACCCACAAAGGCGATCAGACCCACCTGGGCCACCGATGTCGCGGTGCACAGGGCCAACACGCCAACCAGCACCCAACGCAACAGGCCCAGGGGCAAGCCCAGGCTGCGCGCCGTGTCCTCGCCCAAGCGCAAACCATCGAGCCCGCGTGCCATGGCCCATGCCACGCCCAACGCGGGCAACAGCACCCCGGCCATCAACACCACCGATGGCATGGCGATCATGGCGGTGCTGCCCAACAGGAAAGACTGCATCAAGGGCCAGGCTTGCGGTGCCGCCACCATCAACAAAGATGTGACGGCCCCCAAAACCACACCCACCACCACCCCAGAGAGCAACAAACGCAGGCCATGGTGCGCGCCACGGGCCAAGGCCAAGGTGAGCAGCACCGCCGCCCAAGCACCCACAAATGCGCTGCCGGTCAGGCCCCAGCGCCAGACCCAGGGCTGGGCCCAAGCCATGCCCGGGGCCAGGGCCGCGCCACCCAAAGCAGTGATCGCCACGGCCACGCCCAATGCAGCGCCCGAAGCACTGCCCAATAAGTAGGGGTCGGCCAATGGGTTGCGAAACAAGCCTTGGGCCACAGCGCCGGCCAAGCCCAGCAAGGCACCGGCCAACCAAGCACCCAGGGTGCGCGGCCAGCGCAGGTCTTGCACGATGGGGTCGCTCCAACGCCAATCGGTGTCCAGGCCCTCGCTGCCCCCCATCAGGCCCAGCCATGCACCCGCCAAGGTCAAGGCCACCATCGCGGCCCACCAGCGCCCAGCTTGGGTGTGGCGATTCATGATTTCCAGCTTCGCTGAACGCATTGCGCCATCAACAAAGCCGCCTCGCCCAGGCGCGGGCCCGGGCGCACCAAAACATCGCCTTGCTCGGGCGTGAATTGGCACACACGGCCTTGTTGGACTGCGACCAACTGCGCCCAAGCGGGTCGGCGCTGCAAGGGGTCTACAGGGGCTTGGCCCATCATGATCAAGTCGGGTTGGCTGCGCAGCAACCACTCGGGGTTGAGCTGCGGAAACGGCCCCAACGGGGCTGGCACCACATTGCGCAAGCCCAAAGCGGTGATCAGCTCCCCAATGAAGGAGGCCTCACCCGCTGCATAGCCCCCGCTGCCCGCCTCAAAATAAACGCGGGCCCCCAGGGCTTGGGGCGGCATGGCGGCCCGGGCCTGGGCCAACTGGGCCTGCACCTGCTGCCACACCCGGGCGGCGCTTTGCGTGGGCTCGGGCAAAACCAACACCAGCGCCAAGCGCTGCAAGCTGTGCTGCACCTGGGCATGGGTTTGGGGTTCCAGGGCCATCACCGGTATGCCCAGGGCCACCAAGCGCGGCAGCAGGCGCGCCGATCGGCCCAGCAGCACCAGATCGGGCTTGAGGCGCACCAAGGCCTCCAGCGACACATCGTCCATGCCACCGAGCTTGGGCAGGGCCAAGACGCTGGCGGGCCAATTGGCAAACCGATCGGTGCCCACCAAACGCTCGCAAGCCCCCAAAGCGCACACGCTCTCGGCCAATGCGGGCAACAAGGTCACGATGCGCTGGGGGGGGCTTTGCAAGCGGATCACCTCACCCCGATCGTCACGCACCTCAGGGGTGGCGGCCCCAACCCTGTGGCCCCAGCCCACACACACCAGCAGCAACCAAAAGCATGCCCCATGCCAAGCAGGCCGCTTGCCGTGTAACCCGCCTTCAGGCATGGACAGCCACCCATTGCGCGATGCGCCGGTGCAGTTGCTCAACCCCATCGGTCAAAGCGGCCGGACCCGGTTGCAAGATGTCCACCGACTTGATTTCAAACAACTGCGCGTTGCGCACCGCAGGCACATCCGACCAACCGGGCCGGGCAGCGACTTTTTCGGGGCGGAATTTTTTGCCACACCAAGAGCCAAACATGATGTCAGGCGCGCGGGCCACGATGTCCAAAGGGTTGGCAATGATGCGGTTTTTGCCCAGGCTTTGTTGGGCCAGTTCGGGAAAGCAATCATCGCCACCGGCCACACCGACCAAGTCCGAAACCCAACGGATGGCGCTGATGGCCGGCTCGTCCCATTCTTCAAAGTAAACACGAGGCCGCCTGGGAAAAGCCGCAGCCTGGGCTGCGATCACACCCAATCGTTCGCGCATGGCGGCGATGCGGGCCAGGCCTTGCTCGGCCTCGCCCACCATGGCAGCCACTTGGTAGAGCATGGAAAAAATTTCTTCCACACTGCGTTGGTTGAACACCGTGACCTGCACGCCAGCGCGGATCAAGGCCGAGGCAATGTCGGCTTGCAAATCGGAAAAGCCAAACACGCAATCGGGCTCCAAGGCCAAAATTTTGTCGATCTTGGCGCTCAAAAAGGCACTCACCCGGGGCTTTTCTTGGCGCGCCTGTGCCGGGCGCACGGTGTAACCCGAAATCCCCACAATGCGATGCGACTGCCCCAGCAGGTACAACCATTCGGTGGTTTCCTCGGTGAGGCAGATGATGCGTTGGGGGGTCATGGTTGGCATGTCAAAACCGGTACTGAGCGCCCAGCAGGTAGGTGCGACCAGGTTCGGGGTAAATGGACTTCAAACTGGCATTGCACCGGGTGCGAACCGTGTAGAAAGAGCGATCGGCGAGGTTGGACACGGTGGCAGAAAAGGTCCAGCGATCCACATCCCGTTTATAGCGCGCATCCCATGTGGCGTAGGACGGTATTTGCTCTGAACAGGTGTTGTCGTAATCGCCCGAAATTTTTTGATCGCCCACCCAATGCGCAGCCACAGACCATTGCTGCTGGCCATCCATTCGGTAGGTCAGCCTTCCTGTCAACATTTGGTCCGGGGAAAAAGGAATTTTTTTGCCCGCATAAGCCCCCTCCACAAACTCACTCTTTCTTTGGGCAAATGTAGACCTGAGTTGGACTCTCTGATTCATTTGGTGAACCGCCTCCAATTCAAGGCCTTGGCGAAGCGTTGGATCCAAATTGGTGTTGGATGAATAGTTGGCTGCCATGGCAATTTCGTCCCGCAACATGTGCCGGTAATAGCGGGCGCTGAAATCAGTGGCCAGTTGTTTGAACTTGATCCCGAACTCGGCATCGCGCGATGTCTGTGGCCTCAAGATATTCACCACCACCGCCGGACACATGTCGTAGACCGAATAACACATGAATTCATCTGCATTGGGCAAGCGGTAGCTGCTACCGGCTTTGGCAAACACCTCGGTTGACTGACGCAGCATTTTGGAAACACCAGTCTCCCAACTGGTGCTGCTGTCTTGCACGGAACCGGACACTTGGCCCGATGCCACCCGCGTGAAAGTGGATTGCCTTGCGCCCACAAAAAATTTGGTTTGCCACTCTTTCATCAAGGTCTCGTGTCGGGCGTAGACAGCGCGGGATCCCTGCACAATGCTCGACACATTGTCCCTGTCCTGGTCCCAATCTTCATGGTCTGAACCGAGCAAAAATCGCTGCCGGGTTTGTTGCCCTTCGATGTCATACCACGCCCGCATGCCAACCCGGCTGGTTCGGTTTTTATTTCGGGTTTGGAAGGCATCGGCCACGTAGTCCGAATCGATTTGTTTGAGCCGCCTGTTGATGTCAATCGACCATTGCCAATCGCCCAGAACACTTTGCACATTGAAGAGCATTTGGTCGGTTTGAATTTTGCCGCTGTCTCTCAGCTTGTAGGACAGGCGTGGGTTGGTCTGAAAGTCACTCAAAGTGATGCCGCCGGGCAAGCCACTTTTCTCACCTTGGGATGCCAGCTGAACCAGCAAACGGGTGGCACCTTCTCCCCAGCGTCCCCGGATCAATCCGCCCTCTTCACTGGTTTTGTAATTGTCGCGGTGGTTGTCGTTCAAGGAGCGAATGCCTGACCCGGTCCAATTCCAGGCCCCGATGCCCTTGGTGAGGGTAAAGCGTTGCTCTGAAAAATTTTGATTCCCCAGGGAATAACTGACCGACCCGCCATCTTTCAAACGGTTCGGCTTGGTGATGACGTTGATCGTGCCAGCCGTGGCACCTTCACCGTACAAAACCGCCCCGCTGCCCCTCAAAATTTCGATGCGTTCAATCAGGTCCACGGGAATCCACGACAAGCTGTTGCCGTCCATGTCCCCTTCGTTTTGACGCACCCCATCGATCAAAATCACCTGATTGCTGGCGGAGTTCTCTCCAAACCCACGCAAATCCAGCGATTGATCTCGCCCGCCATTGGTGTTCAACCGACCGTAAACACCGCCCAGCAAACGAATGGCTTCATTGGCATGTTTGGCACCCGAGGAGGCTATTTCTTCCGCGGTGATCACCGTCACCCCCATGGGCAACAAGGTGTTGGTTTCCGGCGTGCGGCTCGCCGTCACCACCACTTCCTTCAAGGTCCCTTGCGGCTCTTGCGCAAAGCCCGACAAACAAACAGCCGAAAGCATGCCCAGCGCCATTTGACGCAGGCGTGTACAAAACACATGTTTCATGATGCATACCCAAAAAAGCCCTCACCGCCTTCCCCGACAGTGCTTGGACGTTCGGCCGTGCGACAAGCGCACGTCCACCTGGTTGGCCGGTATCCGGGCTTGCGAAAACAACCGCTGTCCGCCTTCCCAGTCGCTTGTTCAAGGCGACCAGTGGCTGTGTGGGACAGGGCGAAACCGCGTGAGCAGTTTGTTCGCTTGACCGTTGCGGGGGCAGCGCAGGCTGATCTTGGGCGGGCATTTGGCAACCATGTGCCAAAGCCGCTGCGGACTCCTGCTTCCCGTTGAACTGCGGCATGTGAACCACACCGCGAGCACCAACCGGGACATTTTAGGGCCAGCCGCGCCAGTCCCCTTAAAATGGCCGGCCATGCCGTACCAACCCATCCTTGATCAGGTCGCCGAACGCGTTGAACGTTTGTTGCTGCGCCACGAGGAATTGCAGCGCACCAATGCCTTGCTCACCGAGCAAGTCGAGGCGCTGACCCAAGAGCGCAACTCGCTCAAATCGCGCCTGAGCGCGGCCCGTGCCCGGGTCGATGCCTTGTTGGAGCGCTTGCCCGAATCCTTGCCCGAGAAAGACACGCCATGAGTGCGCAGCAACTGGAAGTGCTCATCATGGGCCAAAGCTATTTGCTCAAGTGCCCCGAGGGCGGTGAAGCGCAATTCCAAGCAGCGGTCCAAAAGGTCGATGCCGCCATGTGCAAGATCCGTGATGCCGGAAAAATCAAAGCGCGTGAGCGCATTGCCGTGTTGGCGGCCCTGAACCTGGCCTTTGAAACCACCGCCACCCCAAGCGCTGCGCCCGCTGCAGCCCTGGACGACCATCAGGCTGACCCGGAAGGGAAAATGCGGCAACTCTTGAGCCGTTTGGACCAGGTGCTGGGCGAGGACGGGCGCTTGCTCTGACACCTGGACGACTTCAGCGGCCCCGCCCACAAGGGGTGCAGTCCTACAATGCAAGTGTCTGCAAGCCCACTGGGCTTTATATTTCCTTGAACCAATGCTCTTTGGAGCCCGGGCTTGGTACATCGGCTGGTGAGCGTGATCATCTCGCGTCAGATGAACCCAACACCTGTCTGCCCTCGCCCACCTGAACCCTGCGTTCAGGATGACGGTCTGGTGGTCACTTGCAGACACCTTTACACCCCCCACCCATCACCCCCTCCCCATGATCCTCGAACCCCTGGTTATTTTTGAGCTGGCCGCTTTGGGCCTATTCACTGGCTTCATGGCCGGCTTGTTGGGCATTGGTGGGGGCATGATCATGGTGCCGTTTCTCACCATGGTGCTGTCGGTGCGCAACATCCCAGACGACTTGGGCCTGAAGATGGCGATTGCCACCTCCATGTCAACCATCATCTTCACCTCCATTTCAAGCGTGCGGGCACACCACCAAAAAGGGGCGGTGCGCTGGCCCCTGGTGCGCGCTTTGGCACCGGGTTTGGTGTTGGGCAGCATGCTCAGCAGCTTGGGGGTTTTCACCCTCATCAAGGGGCAGTTTTTGGGCTTCTTTTTCGCCCTGTTTGTGGCCTTTTCGGCCACCCAGATGTTTTTGGACCGCAAACCCAAGCCCACCCGCCAATTGCCCGGAACCGTGGGGCTTTGGGGTGCCGGTGGTTTCATTGGGTTTTTGTCCGGCTTGGTCGGTGCGGGTGGCGCATTTGTCAGCGTCCCCTTCATGGCTTGGTGCAATGTGCTCATCCCCAATGCCGTGGCCACCAGCGCCGCGCTGGGTTTTCCGATCGCATTGAGCAACACCGTGGGCTATGTGTTCAGCGGTTGGAGCGAGCCCAACCTGCCGGTGGGATCCCTGGGCTATGTGTGGTTGCCCGGGGCCGTGATCATTGCCGCTTGCAGCGTGTTGACCGCACCGGCGGGTGCGCGCGCCGCCCACCGTTTGCCGGTGAAGCGTTTGAAACAAATCTTTGCTGTGATGCTCTACATCCTGTCGGGATTCATGTTCTACCGCGGCTTCACCCACTGAAGGGCCCTGCCCAGGCCTGCGCGGCCTTCAAGCACCCGGGTGATCGGCAAAAAATGCCATCGCCGCTTGAACCCCCGAACCGGCCAAGGGCACACCCGACAAGCGCATGCCCATTTCACAAGCGGCCAAGGTCGCGATCAGGGTCAAATCGTTGCTGTCGCCCAAATGGCCGATGCGGAACATGCGCCCTTTGACCAAGCCCAAACCCGTGCCCAAGGAGCAGTCAAAACGCTCTTGGATGCACTGGCGCACCACATCGGCATCCACGCCATCGGGCATGACCACGCCGGTCAAGATGGGTGAGTACACCGCAGGGTCTTGGCACTGAATCGGCAAACCCCAGGCTTGCACCGCATGCCGCACACCGCTGGCCCAGCGTTGATGGCGGGCAAACACCTGGGGCAGGCCTTGCTCCAGCAACATGTCGCAGGCCTCGCTCAGGGCATACAACAAATTGGTATTGGGCGTGGTGGGAAAGTAACCGCTTTTGTTCATGCTCAGCATCTCATCCCAGGCCCAGTACGACTTGGGCATGCGCGCCTGCGCACTGGCGGCAATGGCCTTGGGCGACAAGGCATTCATGCCAATGCCTGGCGGCATCATCAGGCCTTTTTGCGAACCGCCCATGGACACATCCACCCCCCATTCATCGTGCCGGTAATCGGCAGCGCCCAGGCCTGAAATGGTGTCGACCAGCAGCAAAGCCGGGTGTTTGGCCCGGTCAATGGCACGGCGCACGGCCAAAATATCGCTGGTCACGCCGGTGGACGTTTCGTTGTGCACCACGCACACGGCCCGAATCAGGTGGTCCTTGTCTTGGCTCAGGCGCTTCTCGATCAAGTCGGCCTGAATCCCACAGCGCCAGTTTTTTCCATCTGGCAAACCCAACACCTCGGTTTTCAAGCCCAATTTCAGGGCCAATTTATTCCACAGGGCCGCAAAGTGACCGGTTTCATACATCAGCACGGTGTCGCCCGGGCTGCACAGGTTGACCAGGGCGGCCTCCCAGGCACCGGTACCCGACCCTGGGTAGATCACCACCGGGTGCTGGGTTTGAAAGATTTTTCGGATGTCGGCCAACACCTTCAAGCCCAAAGCACCGAACTCAGGACCCCGGTGGTCAATGGTCGGCTGGGCCATGGCGCGCAGTATCCGATCTGGCACCGGGGATGGCCCGGGGATCTGTAAATAATGGCGGCCGGTGGGGTGAAAATTCAGCTTTAACATGGGGGTGTCTCCAACGATCAGACCGCATTGTGCAGATAAATGGCACCCTCGGTTGTCACCCCCGTTGACTTAGCCCCACGCCTGGAACATATGACCATTGCCACCCCCCGCACCTTGCGCACCGATTCCGCAGACCAAGCCTACGAACGGGTAGCCCGCAGCAGCAATGCGCAGGCCGCCAGGCTGGCGCAGTTGTTGGTGCAAGAAACCCAAGGCGATGTGCTGTTTGGCCTGGCCGATCGCGGCCGCTATGCCACCGATGCCTCCATCTACCAACAAATGCCCGTGGGTGTGCTGGTCCCCACCCAGGCTCAGGATGTGGTCACCGCACTGGACATTTGCCGGGGCATGGGCGTGCCCGTGGTACCGCGCGGCGGCGGCACCAGCCAATGCGGGCAAACCGTGGGCACGGGTCTGGTGATCGACCACAGCAAACACATGCGCCGGATCTTGCATTTGGATGTGGCTGAGCGCACCGTCACCGTCGAGCCCGGCATGGTGCTCGATCACCTCAACGCCGCGCTCAAGCCGCATGGGCTGTGGTACCCGGTGGATGTGTCCACCAGTGGCCAAGCCACTTTGGGCGGCATGGCGGGTAACAACTCTTGCGGCAGCCGCTCTTTGGCCTACGGCAACATGGTGCACAACGTCTTGGACATCAAGGCTTGGCTGAGCGATGGCGAATTGCTCGATTGGGGACCGCTGGCCCTCAGCCAAGGGCGGGCCCAGCGCATCGGCCACTTTGTGCGCGACCTGGCCCAGCAACTGCGCCCTGAGATCGATGCCCATTGGCCACGCGTGTTGCGCCGCGTGGCAGGCTACAACCTGGATGTGTTTCACCCCGTCAGTGAGCGTCCTTACACCGACGACGGATCGGTCAACCTGGCCCATTTGTTGGTCGGCAGCGAAGGCACCCTGGCCATGACGCATTCGCTGACCTTGCGCCTGAGCCCCCTGCCCCGGGCCAAGGTGTTGGGCGTGGTGAACTTCCCCACATTTGTGCAAGCCATGTCGGCGGCGCAGCACATCGTGCAATTGGGTGGTGGATCGCTGTGCGCGGTCGAATTGGTCGACCGCACCATGATCGATTTGGCCATGCAAAACCCGGCTTTTGCCCCGACCATGCGCAGCGCTTTGATCGGTGAGCCCGAGGCCATTTTGTTGGTCGAGTTTCAAGGCGAAGACAAAGCCCCATTGCTCCCCCACATGCAAGACCTGAAAGACTGCATGTCCAGCTTGGGCTTGCCCGACAGCGTGGTGCCGTTGTTGGAAGAGTCGGCGCAAAAAAATCTGTGGGAAGTGCGCAAAGCGGGCTTGAACATCATGATGAGCCTCAAGGGCGACGGCAAACCCGTCAGTTTCATTGAAGACTGCGCGGTCCCGCTGGCGCACCTGGCCGAGTACACCACGGCCCTGACCGAGGTTTTCCACCAACACGGCACGCGCGGCACCTGGTATGCCCACGCCTCTGTCGGCACTTTGCATGTGCGCCCGATTCTGGACATGCGCCGCGATGGGCCGCAAAAAATGCGCGCCATCGCCGAACAAGCCAGCTCTTTGGTGCGCCAGTTCAAAGGGGCCTACAGCGGTGAGCACGGCGACGGCCTGTGTCGCGGCGAATGGATTTCGTGGCAATTTGGCCCCCGCATCAGAGATGCATTCGCACAAATCAAGGCCCACATGGACCCGATCGGTCTGCTGTGCCCGCAGCGCATCGTCGATCCGCCCCGCATGGACGACACCCAATTGATGCGGCACAACCCGCGCCATTCGGTCATCCACATCCACACGGCCTTGGATTGGAGCGCTTGGGATGTCCAATCCCATGCGCGCACCGGCGAAGTGACCGCCCCAGGAACCGGCGGGGACCCGGCCATGGGCCTGGCCAAGGCCGTGGACATGTGCAACAACAACGGCCATTGCCGCAAATTCGATGCCGGCACCATGTGCCCGAGTTACCGCATCACGCGCGATGAACAACACCTCACCCGGGGCCGGGCCAACACCTTGCGCTTGGCCTTGAGCGGTCAGTTGGGCACCGATGCCCTCACCGGCGAGCATGTGCGCGAAGCCCTGGACCTGTGTGTCTCATGCAAGGGTTGCAAACGCGACTGCCCCACGGGGGTGGACATGGCCCGCATGAAAATCGAGGCCCAACACCAATACAAGCAGTACAACGGCCACAGCTGGCGCGACCGCTTGGTGGCCCATTTGCCCGATTACGCCCGACATGCGGCCGCGTTTTCTGGCCTGCTCAATTTGCGCGACCGCTGGCCCGGCCTGGCTTGGCTGAGCGAAAAACTGCTGGGTTTGTCAGCCCAGCGCAGCTTGCCGGTTTGGCAGCGCCATCACTTTTTCAAGCGCAGCAGCTTGGGCGTGAGTGCCAGCGAAGTGCTCAAAGCGGTGCGCCCCGTGGTGCTGTGGGTCGACACCTTCAACGGCCACTTTGAACCGGGCAATGCTTTGGCGGCATTTCGGGTCTTGCAAGCGGCGGGCTACTCCGTGCATGTGGCCTCCAAACACGCCTTGGGGCATGGTGCCAACCAAGGCCACTTGTGCTGTGGCCGCAGCTATTTGGCCAGCGGCATGGTCGACCGTGCCAAAGCCAAGGCCCATGAGTTGATCCAAAGTTTGCTGCCCTTTGCCCAACAAGGCATTGCCATCGTGGGCTTGGAGCCATCGTGCCTTTACACCCTGCGCGATGAAGCCCTGGTGTTGGGTTTGGGGCCCGATGCCGATACCGTGGCCGCGCATGCCTTGATGTGGGAAGAGTTCTTGGCCCGCGAGGCGAAAGCGCAGCAGCTCGACACCCTCAAGTCCCGTTTGCAACACATCTTGCAACCCATTTCGGTCCATGGCCATTGCCATCAAAAGGCATTTGGCGGCATGGACGACTTGCTCACCTGCATCAAACTCATCCCCGGTGCCCAACCCAAGTTGATCGAGAGCAGTTGTTGCGGCATGGCAGGTGCGTTTGGCTACGAGCAAGAACACCATGCGGCCTCGATGCAAATGGCCGAGCTCAGTTTATTGCCCGCTGTGCGAGAGGCCTCCGATGCCATCATCGTGGCCGACGGCACCAGTTGTCGGCACCAAATTTGGGATGGGGCCCAACGACCGGCCATCCACGTGGCGCAACTGCTGTCGGACCAGCTCAAAAATTAAGCGCTGGTCAAGTCGCCACACACCATGGGGCTTGGTTGTGCACCAAACCCAGCCAAAGTGCAGCGCCTGAACTCAGCGCCAAGCTGAGCCCCGCCAGGCGCACGCCCCAGGGTCCCCACGCGGCCATGCCGCTGGGACTGCGCCACCACCGCCTCAAAGCCCAGGGCACCAAGCCCAAAGCCAAGGCCCCGCCCAGGGCAAATGCAGCCATGACTTGCGCGCCTTGCCAGACCCCATCGCTCAAGGCCGCCAGCATCACCGCCGAATACAGCAAACCACATGGCAACAATGCCCACACCAAACCCAGAAGAAAAGGGGCTGCCACTTCAGAACGGGCGGCCTGGCGCTGCCCGATGGGTTTGATGCGCCGCCAAATGCCCTGGGTCCAAGCGCCCAACCAAGCGGGTGGCTCAGCGCGCCACAGCAACCACAGGCCCAGCACCATCAACAACACATGGAAAAAGCTCCACAGGGGGCGAAATGCGGCGCTTTGCACGGTGAGCCAGCCCAAGCCCTGCATGGAAGCTGCGGCCAAAGCCCCCAAGCTGCCGTAACCCAATAAACGTCCGATTTGAAAGCCCCACATGGCCCGCGAACCTGCGGCCCCTGGGGCGCTGGTGATGCCCGTACAAGCGGCACCGCACATGGCCAGGCAGTGCGGACCACCGGCCAGGCCCATCAAGGCTGCGCTGACCAACAAGGATGAAAACATCAAATGATTTTAGAAAACCGGGCCCGGTCCTGATCGGCACGCAGATAGCGGTCAAACACCATGGCCACCGCGCGCACCACAAACCAACCCTGCTCGGTGACGTGGATGGCATCACCATCGAGCAGAACCAAGCCATCGTCTTGCATCCGGGTCAATTCCATCCATTCGCTCGAAAAATAGCTGCGAAAGTCGATCAAATGCGCCGCCTCAATGGACTCGATGGACACATGGCCCTGGCACATCAAGGCCATGATGATGGTGCGGCGCACCAAATCATCTCGGCTGAGCATCAGGCCGCGCTCGACCGGCAATTGGCCCTGGGCCAGCAAGTCCTCATAGGCTTCCAAGGTCTTGGCGTTTTGGCTGTAATTGGCCCCCACGCGGCCAATGGCAGACACCCCCAAGGCGATCAAATCACTGTCGGGCTGGGTGGAATAGCCCTGAAAATTTCGGTGCAAGCGCCCTTGCCGCTTGGCCACGGCCAAGTCATCCTCAGGCAGCGCAAAGTGATCCATGCCAATGTAGACATAGCCCGCCTCGACCAAGCGCACCAGGGCGCGCTGCATCATCCCCACTTTGCTGGCCGCAGTGGGCAGGTCGACGGCATGGATGCGCCGCTGGGGTTTGAAGCGCTCGGGCAAATGGGCATATGCATACAAGGCCACGCGCTCAGGCCGCAAGTCGATGACCTGGTCCAAGGTGCGCTCAAAGCTGGCCGCCGTTTGCATCGGCAAGCCATAAATCAAGTCCAGGTTGACCGAGTCAAACCCCAAGGACCGGGCCGCGGTCATCAAATTTTCGACATCTTGGGTCGACTGAATGCGGTGCACCGCCTTTTGGACGGCCGGTTCAAAGTCTTGCACGCCCAAACTCAGCCGGTTAAAGCCCAACTGTCGTATCCAGGCCAAGCGTGCGGCATCGACCGTGCGGGGGTCGACTTCGATGGAGTACTCCCCACCCGGTGCCCATTGGAAGGCATCGCTCAGCCGCTCCTTCAGGGCCAGCATGTCTTCGTCACGCAAAAAAGTCGGCGAGCCGCCACCCCAGTGCAACTGGGAGACGGTTTGACCGCGGCCCAACTCTGCCACCGTCAGGTCAATTTCGCGCGTCAAACTTTTAAGGTAGCGCTGGGCTTGGCTGTATTGCTTGGTGATGATTTTGTTGCAGGCACAGTAATAACAAAGTGATGCACAAAACGGAATATGGACATACACCGACAAAGGCACGCCGCGCAAACCCAGGCCTTGTTGGCGTTGGCGCAGGGCTTGCACGTACTGGGTGTGTCCAAACGCACCGACAAAGCGATCTGCCGTTGGATACGATGTATATCGTGGGCCTGGTACATCGTACTGGTCAAGTAATTTTGGATTCAGCAAACACATGAACAATCTTCTCCGAAGAAGATAATGTGCCAGCGAATGCTGTTTTTGACTTTGCGCTGAATCAAACTTAATTGTTCTTCCAAACAGGTAGTACCCCATGAACCCATCCGCCATCAAGGTCGCTTGTTCCAATTGCAATTTGCGCGAACTGTGCATGCCCGTCGGCTTGACCGATCAAGACCTCGCGCGCATCGAAGAGGTGGTCAAAACCAAACGCAAAATCAAGCGCGGCACCCACTTGTTCAAAGATGGCCAAACCTTCCACGCGCTGTACGCCATCCGAACCGGTTTTTTCAAAACCTGTGTGGCCACCGAAGACGGGCGCGAGCAAGTCACCGGCTTTCAAATGGCCGGTGAAATCATGGGCTTGGATGGCATCGTCAGCGACCACCACACCTGCAACGCCATCGCCTTGGAAGATGCCGAGGTCTGCGTCATGCCATTCGATCAAATTGAGCACCTTTCCCGCGAAGTCAAAGCTTTGCAGCACCATGTGCACAAAATCATGAGCCGCGAAATCGTGCGCGAGCACGGCGTGATGTTGCTGTTGGGCAGCATGCGGGCCGAAGAACGCTTGGCCGCTTTTTTATTGAATTTGGTGCAACGCTTGCACGCCCGTGGTTTTTCGCGCAGCGAACTGGTGCTGCGCATGACGCGTGAAGAAATTGGCAGTTACTTGGGGCTGAAACTGGAAACGGTCAGCCGAACTTTCTCCAAGTTTGCCGAAGAAGGCAGCATCGAAGTCAAACAACGCCATGTGCAAATCTTGGACCCCCAAGCCCTGCAACACATCGTCAATGCCGGTGCCTGCGTCTGATCCCCGTCAGGGGGCTTGATTCGGATCGCTCTTAGGGGTGCCCCTGGCCGCGCGGCCCCCACGGTTGATGGATTCGCCGCTTTGGCTGAGCAGCAAACTCAGGCCACTGGCCACGGCCGTGACAGCCCACATCACAAAAAACCCCAGGCTGTAAATGGCTTGGCGTGGCCATGCGATGGCCTGACCCATCCAACGCATGTCCTCGGGGTCGATCATGGCAAAGACCAGCATTTCCAAAACACCTGCGGCCAAAAAGGCAGGCCACAAGGCCCACATCAAATACCGTTTCCACATGCAGACCTCCTGCGCCCGTGGCTTATGGGGCCGGCTTGGCGCTGTCCACGCCAGGCGCTACCGGTGTGGCCGCATGGTTACGGGCTTGGTGCGCCGGGATCAGCGCACGTTGAGCGGCGGGGCTGATGACCTGGCTGGGATGGTCCATCACCTGGTCTGCCCCTTGCAAGGCCAAGAAGCCGGTGTACAAAGATGCCACCACCACCACCGCCGGCCCGAGCAGGACCAGCCAGACATGACCGTAACGCCACCAAGGCAAAGAAACCATGCGGTCGGTTGTTTTCATGGGAGTCTCCTGCGGTCACCTGGGAATTAAAAACACAGAGGCCTCGGTCACTTTTTGGCCACTGTGGGTGTCATCGATGTCAAACCAAATTTTGTGCGAACCCGGCGCACCCGATCCGTAGGGGATGTCCACCCGAACCACCACCCAGCGGGCTTGGGCTGCCTCCACGCGCACGGGATCGGTGTCGCGCAATTCGATGCCGTTCAAACCGCGCACCGACACCTGGTAGTCGGTGCTGTGTTCGGTGGCATTCATGATTTGCAGCCGATACACATTTTGCAATGTGCCGTACTCGGTGATGCGCGCCAAGGTGGTGCGGTCGCGCACGATGTCCACCCGAAAGGGCGTTCTCAGGGCCAAGCTGATGCCCAAGCCCAGCACCAGTGCCGACAAGACGCCGGTGTAAATCCACACCCGAGGCCGCATCACCTGGCGCCAAATTTGGGCCCTGCCCCAGGCCTTTTGCAAGGCGTTTTGCGTGGCGTAGCGGACCAAGCCGCGTGACGCACCCACTTTGTCCATCACCGAATCGCACACGTCGGCGCAAGCGCCACAACCGATGCACTCGTATTGCAAGCCGTTTCGAATATCAATGCCTGTCGGACACACTTGGACACACAAGCTGCAATCGACACAAGCCCCAGTGGTGGCAGCACCCCCCACGGATGCCTGGTGTTTTGCCCTGGGCTCGCCACGCTGGGCATCGTAGGTCACGATCAAGGTATCGGCATCGAACATGGCGCTTTGAAAGCGCGCATAAGGGCACATGTATTTGCACACCTGTTCGCGCATGAAGCCCGCATTGCCATAGGTGGCAAAGCCATAGAAAAACACCCAAAAAACCTCCCATGAGGTCATTTGGGTTTGCAAGAACTCCAAGCCCAAGGTTTTGATGGGGGTGAAGTAGCCCACAAATGTGAAGCCGGTCCACATGGCCACAGCCAGCCAGGCGATGTGCTTGTACCACTTCTTGACCAGCAACTCGAGGCTGAACTGGCCCGCATCCAAACGCATGCGCGCTTGTCGATCGCCTTCAATCTTGCGCTCGATCCACATGAACATTTCGCTGTAAACCGTTTGGGGGCAAGCGTAGCCACACCAAAGCCGCCCTGCCACGGCGGTGAACAAAAACAAAGACAGCGCGGAGATGACCAGCAATGCGGTCAGGTAAATGAAGTCTTGCGGGTACAGCACCAACCCAAAGATATAAAAACGCCGGGCCCCCAGGTCAAACAAGACGGCTTGCCGCTGCCCCCACTCCAACCAGGGCAAACCATAAAAAACCAATTGGGTGAGCCACACCAAGGCCCATCGCCACATGGCGAAACGGCCCTGGACAGCGCGCGGGTAAATTTTGGGCGTTGCCGCATACAGCGACACCCCCGAGCTGTCCACCGGGTGGATGTCCATGACCTTGCGCAAAGGGTTCAGCATGTCGCGCTCAAGCCCCCTTCATCCCAGCTCATGGCTTGTTGGTGGAGGTATTGGACAAGCTCCACACATAAGCGCCCAGCACATGGATTTGCGAAGGGGTCAGCCGCCCCTCTTGGGCGGGCATTTGGTTGAGCTTGCCTTTGCTGACCATGGCCACGATGGCCTCTTCGCCCCAACCGTGCAGCCACACTTTATCGGTCAAATTGGGGGCACCCAAAGCGGTGTTGCCCTTGCCGTCCGCACCATGGCAGGCCGCGCAAGCACCGAACTTGCCCTTGCCCAAAGCGGCCCGCACTGAATCGTGCGGCGAGCCCGACAAACTCAGCACATGGTGGGCCAGGTTTTTGACATCTTCTGATGTGCCCACTGCGGCGGCCATGGGTGGCATATTGCCTTGGCGGCCCTTGGTGATGCTTTCCTTGATTTGCTCAGGGCTGCCGCCGTACAACCAATCGCCATCGGTCAAATTGGGAAAGCCTTTGGTGCCGCGCGCATCGGAGCCATGGCACTGGGCGCAGTTGTTCATGAACAGGTGTTCCCCAATGCTGCGCGCTTTGGGATCGATCGCCACCTGCTCGGTGGCCATGGCATCAAAGCGGGCATACAGCGGTGCCGCATCGGCATGGGCTTGGCTCACTTCTTGTTCATGCTGCTGGGCCGATGACCAGGCCAATCGCCCTGGATGCTGGCCCAGCCCAGGGTAGAAAGCCAAATAAAACAAGGCAAACACAATGGTCAAGACAAACAGGCCGACCCACCACAAAGGCAAGGGGTTGTTCATCTCGCGCAGGTCTTCGTCCCACACATGGCCCGTGGTGTTGTCGGCCGAATCGGTGGTCTTTTTGCGCGAGGTCGCCCACAACAGCAACACACAAGCCACAATGCCGCCCAAGGTCAGCCATGTGATGTAGTGGGACCAAAAAATATGAATGAAATCGCTCATGTGGTGGCTCCTCAATCACCCAAAAAAGGCAGTTGGGCGGCTTGATCAAAGGCTTGGGTTTTGCGCCGATCCCAGGCCCAGGCCACGATGGCCAAAAAGCAAACCAAACCCAACACGGTGGTGACAATGCGCAAGCTGGTGATGTCCATCTGTTTGTCCCCTTATTTCAAAGCGCGGCCCATGGCCTGCAAATACGCGATCAAGGCATCCATGTCGCTTTTGCCCTGCACTTCCTGTGTGGCCGCGGCTATCTCTTGGTCGTTGTAGGGCACGCCCACCTTGCGCAAGGCCGCCATGTGGGCAGGCATGGCCTGGGCATCGACCGGGGTTTTTTCAAGCCATGCATAGGCGGGCATGTTGGACTCGGGCACCACATCCCGCGGGTTGATCAGGTGAATGCGGTGCCACTCATCGCTGTATTTGCCACCCACCCGGTGCAAATCGGGGCCGGTGCGTTTGCTGCCCCATTGGAACGGGTGGTCGTAGACGAACTCACCCGCCACCGAATAATGCCCGTAACGCAAGGTTTCTGCGCGCAAGGGTCGAATCATTTGCGAATGGCAGTTGTAACAACCTTCGCGCACATACACATCGCGCCCGGCCAATTGCAAGGCGGTATAGGGCTTGACCCCTTCGATGGCTTGGGTGGTCGACTTTTGGAAAAACAGCGGGACAATTTCCACCATGCCACCCACGGCAATGACCAACAAGATCAAAACCACCATCAACAAATTGTTGGTTTCAATTTTTTCGTGCGTGAAGCCAGATTCTGGTTTGTGATTCATGGTGACTCCTCAAGCGTGGGCGGGTGCAGTGGGGATGGCCACCAATGCGGCTTTGCCATGCCATGCGGTCATGGCGACATTCCAAAGCATGACCAGCATCCCGCCGAGGTACAACAATCCGCCCAACACCCGGACGACGTAATAGGGATAAGTGGCTTTGACGCTTTCCACAAAGGTGTAGGTCAAGGTGCCGTCATCGTTGATGGCGCGCCACATCAAGCCTTGCATCACCCCGGCGATCCACATGGCGGCGATGTACAACACAATGCCGATGGTGGCCATCCAAAAATGCAACTCGATCGCAGCAATGCTGTGCATTTTTTTCTGCCCAAACAAGCGGGGTATCAAGAAATACAGCGCCCCCATGGACACCAAGCCGACCCAACCCAAGGCACCCGAGTGCACATGACCCACCGTCCAATCGGTGTAGTGCGACAAGGCATTCACGGTTTTGATGGACATCATGGGGCCTTCAAAAGTGCTCATGCCGTAAAACGACAAGGACACAATCAAAAAGCGCAAGATGGGGTCATCGCGCAGCTTGTGCCAAGCACCCGACAGGGTCATCACCCCATTGATCATGCCGCCCCAACTCGGCGCCAACAATATGAGGGAGAAGGCCATGCCCAAAGACTGCGTCCAGTCGGGCAAGGCGGTGTAGTGCAAATGGTGGGGGCCGGCCCACATGTAGGTGAATATCAAGGCCCAAAAGTGCACGATCGACAAGCGGTAGGAGTAAACCGGTCGCTCCACTTGCTTGGGGATGAAGTAATACATCATGCCCAAAAAGCCGGCGGTCAAGAAAAATCCCACTGCATTGTGGCCATACCACCATTGGATCATGGCATCTTGCACACCGGCATAGGCCGAGTAAGACTTCATCCAACCCGCAGGCACGGCCGCGCTGTTGACCAAGTGCAAAATGGCCACCGCCAAAATGAAGGCCCCGTAAAACCAGTTGGCCACATAAATGTGTTTGACCTTGCGCGTGCCCACAGTGCCGAAGAAAACCACGGCATAGGAGACCCACACCAAGGTGATCAAAATATCAATCGGCCACTCCAGCTCGGCATATTCTTTGCCGCTGGTGTATCCCAAAGGCAGGCTGATGGCGGCGGCCACAATGACCGCTTGCCAGCCCCAGAAAGTGAAGGCCGCCAGCCGGGGGGCAAACAACGTGGTTTGCCCGGTGCGCTGCACCACGTAATAGCTGGTGGCAAACAAGGCACAACCGCCAAACGCAAAAATCACCGCATTGGTGTGCAATGGCCTCAAGCGGCCATAACTCAACCAAGGAATTCCAAAGTTCAGTTCAGGCCAGGCCAACTGGGCGGCGATGACCACGCCCACCAACATGCCGACCACCCCCCAAACCACGGCCATGATGGAGAACTGCCGGATGGCCGTGTCGCTGTATGCCGTTGTGTGCTGTTGATTCATTTCTTACCCTCTTGAAAAACCGCGCGGGTAGTATCGAATGCCATCCACAAAAACGGCTTGATGCAGATCAATCGTTGCGCAAAATCCGCTCGCCTTCTTGTTCAATCGACTCAAATTGACCCGAGTGAATGGCCCACCACAGGCCCACCAAGATCAACAAGACAAGGCCCACCGACAAGGGGATGAGCAAATACAAAATATCCATTTCTGAAACTTTCACTCCGCTGACAACAAGGCCTTGTCGCGCGACAGTTGCAAGGAGTGCAACACCACCCACAAAGAACTCAAAGCCATTCCTGCGCCAGCCACCCAGGCCGGCATCCACCCCATCACCGCCAATGGAATGCACACCGCGTTGTAGAGCGCCGCCCACACCAGGTTTTGGCGCACCACGGCCATGGTGTGGCGCGCCAGCACCAGTGTTTGCACCACCGGCCACAAGCGATCGCCGCGCACCACCGCATCGCTGTGGGACTGGGCCAAGGGAACCGCTTGGCCGACAGCGATGGACACATGGGCGGCGGCCAAAACAGGCATGTCATTGAAGCCATCGCCCACCACAGCGATGCGCCTGCCCTCTCGCTGCCAAGCCTTGACTTGATCGAGTTTGTCCTGTGGACCCAGGCCCCCCTGGACTTGGTCCTCGCGCAGCCCCAGCCTGTGGGCCATGTCCACGACCGCTTCGCTTCGGTCGCCCGACAAAATACGCACTTCCAAGCCCCGTGTTTGCAAGGCGTTCAACACCTGCTGGGCATCAGGCCGCAAGGTTTCACTGACCTCGAAACTGGCCAACCACCCTGCTTCACCCCACAGATGCACACTGCCGGGGGGTGGCTTGCTGGGCAGCACTGAAGGGTTTGCGGCTTGGGACACAAAAGACCAAGAGCCCAAGCAAAGTGACTGCCAGCGCCCCCCCAGCCAAACCATGCCTTGCAAACCCGCGCCTGGGTGCTCCGTGACATCGCGGGTGGGTGGTCGCTGCCCCTCCCAGCGGTCCAATGCCCGCGACAAGGGATGCGATGAATGGTGGGCCAAAGCCGCAGCACACAATCCCAGTGAGCGCCACGCAGGCGATCCATCTGCGCGGTCGTCAGGGCCAAACACGCCCTGGGCCGTGTGGATGCGCAACACGCTTTGGCGATCGGTGGTGAGGGTGCCGGTTTTGTCCCACACCACCATGTCAACCGAGGCCAAGCTCTCCAGGCTTTGCAGGTCGCGCATCAAAACCCCATGCCGGGCCAGATTGCCCGCAGCGGCCAGCATGGCCGCGGGCGTGGCCAAGGACAAAGCACAGGGGCATGTGACGATCAGCACCGCAACCGCCACCATCAGGGCTTGGGCGGGGCTGGCAGGCCAAACCCATGCCGCAGCACCCACTGCGGCCAACAGCACCGCCCATAAAAAGGGCTTGGCGATGCGATCGGCCACGCGGGCCAAACGGGGTTTGCTCAGGGCGGCACTGGCCATCAATGCCACGGTGTGTGCATAAACCGTGGACTCGCCCAAATCCGTCAACACCACATCCACACTTTGGCGCAGGTTGTGGCTGCCCGCCAAGACGCGGTCGCCCGGCTGGCGGGGCAACGGCTTGGACTCCCCGGTGAGCAAGGCCTCTTCCACCCAGGTGCTGCCTTGGGTCACCCGGCCATCGGCGGGAAAGGCCTGACCTGGATACACCCGAACGCTATCGCCAACCCGCAATGTGCCCAGCGCCACTTTTTCCCATTGCCCCTGGCCATTCAAGCGCTCGACCTGCTCGGGCAAGCGGTTCATGATGGCATCCAAGGCCCCAGCGGTGCGCTCGCGCATGCGCCCTTCCAGCCATCGCCCAGTGAGCAAAAAAAACACAAACATGGTCAAAGAGTCGAAGTAGACCTCTGAGCCCAAAGGGCCTGCTGGGTCCCAGGTGGCAGCGGTGCTGATCACAAACATGATGCCGATGCCCAAGGTCACGGGCAAGTCCATGCCGATGCGGCCTTGGCGCAAATCGCGCCAGGCTTGATGCCAAAAGGGCCCCGATGAAAACACCATCACCGGCAGGCTCAGCACCCAGCCCGCCCAGTGCAGCAAGGCCAACATGTCGGGGCTGATGTCACCCGGCTCGGCCACATACACCGGCACCGAATACATCATCACCTGCATCATGCAAAAGCCCGCCACCAGCCACTGCCACAGGGCTTGGCGCGACTGCCTTTCGCGGTCTGCGCGCCGGCCCATGTCGTGCGCGGGTTTGACCAGGTAGCCTGCGCGGGCGATGGCCCCCATCCATTGCGACGGCAGGACTTGGTCGCTGCGCCAAACCACCTCGACACGCTGACCATGGCCATAGACCCGCACCGACTTCACCCCAGGGACAGCAGCGACGGCCGCCTCGATGTTGAGGGCGCAAGCCGCGCAATGCATGCCTTCGATCACCACTTGGGAAGTCCACACCGGGGGGGCAGCTGCACCATGGGCTGCGGTATGGCTTTGGCTGCGGCCAAACAAAGGCCATTGCAAGGGGTCGTCCAGCAAACCCAAGGCGGGCAAGGCATCCTGTGCATGAAGGGCACCCGGCCTGACCCCAGGGGCAGGCAACTGCCACGGTGACGAATCCATCAACATGCCTGAACTTTATCGATTTTGTTGCAAGACCGGTTGACATGGATCAATACCGGCATGGGCCAGGCCCATAAACTTTCTTGCAACCGCCCCAACCGGAGCGACCCACTTCAAAAAGGATGTTCTATGTATCGAAAAATCTTGGTCGCCACAGATGGCAGCAAATTGTCCAAAAAAGCCGTGACCGCTGCCGTGGCCATGGCCCAGTTGTGCCAAGCCGAATTGATCGCCGTGAAAGTGGTGCCCCGGTATGTGCAAAGCTATTTTGAAGGTTCTATCCCGCTGGCGGCGAGCGACATCAAACGCATCGAGGCTCAGTGGAGCCAAGATGCCCAACTCACCCTCGATGCGGTCAGCAAAATCGCTGCTGCCAAGGGGGTTGCGGTCAAAACCCTGGTGCTCAAGTCAGACCTGGTGGCCGATGCCCTGGTCACGGCCGCGGCCAAATCCAAGGCCGATCTGATCGTGATGGCCTCGCACGGCCGCAGTGGCATCAAACGCCTGTTGCTGGGCAGTGAAACCCAGCATGTGCTGACCCACGCCAAAATCCCCGTGCTGGTTTTGCGCTGAAAACCGCCCCCGGCAAGCGCCCTCAGGCTTGACCGGGTGGTCTTTGGTCCAAAGCCCATTGGACATGCTCGCGCACCAATGGGTCGGGGTGCAGCAAGCGCGACTGCAAAGCGCTGGCGGCCTGGGCACACCACACCGGGTCTTGGCTGACCCTGAGGGCATTGCCGATCGCGACCGCCAAATTGCGCAGCCAGCGCACATGACCAATACGGCGGATGGCCGAGCCTTCAGCCATGCGCAAAAATTCAGCCTCTGTCCAAGCCAACCAATGCAGCATGTGGCCCTCGGTCCAGGTCTCGCGCGCGGCAAAGTCTGGCAGGCTGCTGACCTGGGCGTATTTGTTCCACGGGCACACCAGTTGGCAGTCGTCGCAACCATAAACCCGGTTGCCCATCAATGGCCGCAGGGCGGGATCGATGGACCCCGGGTGTTCAATCGTCAGGTAGGAGATGCAACGCCGGGCATCCAGGCGATAAGGGGCCACGATGGCCTGCGTGGGGCAGATGTCGATGCAGGCCTCACAGGTGCCGCAGTGCGCGCTCTGGGGTGGTGTGGGGGTGAGGGCCACATCGACGAAGATTTCGCCCAAAAAAAACATGGAACCGCCCTCGCGGTTGAGCAACAAGGTGTGTTTGCCACGCCAGCCCAAACCGCTGCGTTGGGCGAGTTCAACCTCCAAAACCGGCGCTGAGTCGGTGAACACCCGGTGACCCAGCGGGCCCACCAGCGATTGCATGCGATCGGCCAGTTGTTGCAAGCGCTGGCGCATCACCTTGTGGTAGTCGCGCCCCCTGGCATACATGGAAACAACCGCATGGTGGGGCGCTGACAAGGCTTGCCATTCCAGGGCTTGCCAGTCTCCTGCTGGCTGTGGTGCGCGGTAGTCCATGCGGGCGGTGATGACACCCAGGGTGCCGGGAACAAGTTCACTGGGCCGCGCGCGTTTCAAACCATGGGCGGCCATATAAGCCATCTGGCCATGAAAACCCTGGTCCAGCCAGTCCAATAGACCGGGCTCGGCATCGCTCAAGTCCACGTTGGACACGCCAATTTGCGAGAATCCGAGCTCTTGGGCCCATGCTTGCAAGCGACCCCACAAATCCACACGATCGATTGACACCCCTGCCCCTTGAATATTCCTTGGATGGTTCACGCCGAACAATGGCCCGATGAGGCCGCCACCATCGCCAGCGCCCAACGCATGGCCGACCGTTTGCTGCGTTTGCCCGTGGTGGGCGATGCCATTGTGCACTTGCACGGCGACTTGGGCAGCGGCAAAACCACCTGGGTGCGCCACTTGTTGGTGGCTTTGGGGGTGAGCGGGCGCATCAAAAGCCCCACCTACGCGGTGGTGGAGCCGCATGGCGCGCCCCTGCCCAGCGGTGAGTTGGCGATTTGGCACTTTGATTTTTACCGCTTCACCGACCCCCAGGAGTGGGAGGACGCGGGATTTCGCGACATCTTCGCCGCCAGCGGACTGAAACTTTGCGAGTGGCCACAAAACGCAGGCCCTGCCCTGCCCCCACCCGATGTCAGCTTGCACCTGCAATGGGTGGATGAGCAGGCGCGGGCCGTTCGCTGGCAAGCCCACAGCGCCAAAGGGCAGGCCTTGATGCCATGAAGCGACGCGCCGTTTTGCAAGCTGGCAGCTTGGTCCTGAGCCTGGGGCTGCATGAACTGGCCAAAGGGGCCAGCATCTTGGCCGTGCGTGTTTGGCCCGCCAAAGACTACACCCGGGTCACCATCGAATCGGACAACGCCTTGTCCACCCAAACGCAATTCGTTGCCAACCCGCCGCGCTTGGCCGTGGACATGGAGGGCATCGAACTCAACCCAGCCTTGCGCGAGTTGGTGGGCAAGGTCAGACCGGACGACCCCTACATCACCGGTGTGCGGGTGGGTCAATTCACACCCACCACCGTGCGCTTGGTGCTTGACTTGCGCACCATGGTCCAGCCCCAGGTGTTTCAATTGGCCCCCGTCAAATCGGGGCAGTCGCAATACCAGCACCGCCTGGTGCTGGACCTGTATCCCACCCAAGCCATGGACCCGCTGGAAGCCTTGATCGCCGAGCGCATGCCCAAGGTCGCCAGCCCAGCCCCCGACAAACCCGCGCCATCGACCGCTGCAGCGCCCAGCGACCCCTTAGGAGACTGGATGGCCCAACAGGCCAACCCAACGGGTGCCAGAAGCCCCATCGCCACGGCCATACCCGAATGGCGGCCCAGCGAGCCGCCCACCACTGTGCCCACCACCCCGGCAAGTGGCCCGTCGATGACGGCCCGCAACCCAAGCGCCAACCCGCCCGCCACGCTGGGACATGCGCATCCGCCAGAACCAGCGGCGCTGGGGGCTGGGCCGCAGACCGAAACATCGCCCAGCTTGCGCTGGGTGGTGGTGGCCCTGGACCCTGGTCACGGTGGCGAGGACCCCGGCGCATTGGGTCAGCGGGGTACCCGCGAAAAAGACGTGGTGCTGCAAATTGCGTTGCGCCTGCGCGAGCGCATCAACCGCGCCAGTGTGCGCACCCGACAAGGCATCTTGCCCATGCGGGCCATGCTCACCCGGGATGCCGACTTTTTCATTCCCTTGCACCAAAGGGTTCAAAAAGCCCGCCGGGTCCAAGCCGATTTGTTCATCAGCATCCACGCCGATGCTTTTTTCACCCCACAGGCGCGGGGAGCCAGCGTGTTTGCCCTCAGCCAAGGGGCGGCCTCGAGTGCAGCCGCCAAATGGATGGCCGGACAAGAAAACCGCGCCGATGCCATCGGTGGCCTCAACCTCAAGACCCAAGACGCGCATGTCCAACATGCTTTGTTTGACATGAGCACCACGGCGCAAATCAACGACAGCTTGAAGTTGGGCCAAGAAATGTTGGGGCAAATGCGCCAACTCATCAAGCTGCACAAACCCACGGTGGAGCAAGCCGGTTTTGCCGTGCTCAAGGCCCCCGACATCCCCAGCGTGTTGGTGGAGACAGGCTTCATCAGCAACCCGGAGGAAGAACTGCGCCTGGCCAGCGAAAGCTATCAAGAGCAACTCGCTGAGGCCTTGATGCGCAGCATTGAACGCTACTTTCAGCGCAACCCACCTTTGGCCCGCAACCGCTTGGTCTGAGCCTGGGCCATGGCTTGTCCCCCACAATGCCCACTTTGATCCCCACTTTAGAAAAAGGAAACCCCATGAAAGCTGCCTGGTACACCCGCAATGGCGATGCCAAAGACGTGTTGGTCGTTGGTGAGATGCCCACCCCAGAGGCCGGCCCCGGCGAAGTGCGGGTGCAACTCAAAACCTCCGGCGTCAACCCATCGGATGTGAAAAACCGAAAAGGCCGCCCCCTGGTGGGCGAGCGCTACATCCCCCACAGCGATGGAGCCGGCGTGATTGACCAAGTCGGTGCGGGGGTGGATGCCAGACGCATCGGCCAGCGGGTGTGGACCTGGAATGCCCAGTACAAGCGGCCTTTTGGCACCGCAGCCCAATACATCGTGCTGCCCCAGGCCCAGGCCCATCCCTTGCCGGAGGGCACCGACTTTGCTGCCGGGGCTTGCATGGGCATTCCAGGGCTGACCGCTTTGCAAGCCGTTCATCTGGCGGGCGACTTGAAGGGCAAAACCGTGTTGGTCACTGGCGCACCGTCGGCCGTGGGCCACTATGTGTCGCAAATGGTGTTGCTCGCTGGCGGGCGGGTCATTGGCACGGCCGGCTCACAGGCCAAAGCCAACCACGCCATCAGCGTGGGCGTGAAAGATTGGATCAACTACAAAACCGAGTCGGTGCCGGAGCGGGTCAAAAGCCTGACCGACGGCAAAGGGGTCGACGCCATCATCGACATGGATTTCTCCACCACCGCCAAGTGGTTGCCCGAGGGCGTTTTGGCCCCGCAAGGCCAGCTGATTTGCTACGGCTCCAACGCCGCAGAAACCAGCTTGAGCTTTAGACCCTTGCTGATCAATGCTTACCAGCTGAAGTTTTTCATCGTCTACGAACTCGATGCCGCCGATCGTGCGCGCTGCTTGGCGCAGCTCAATGACCTGTTGACCCAGAAGAAACTGGTGCACGGCATTGGCCCGCGCTTTTCACTCGATCAAATCGTTCAAGCCCACGAATGCGTGGAGGCCGGGCGCGACATTGGCAATGTGGTGATCGATTTGTGATCATCGGGCCGATCGAGAAGCCCGGTAAGAGGCAAAGATGGCCAGCAAACCGGGCACCACGATCAAGGCCCAAATGATGATTTGCAGGTTTTTGCGCACAATCTCCAGGTTGCCAAACCAATAACCGGCACTGCACAAGCCCAGCACCCAAATCAATGCGCCCACCACATTGAAGAGGGTGAAACGGGCGCGGTCCATGGCGGCCACCCCCGCCACGAACGGGGCAAAGGTCCGCACAAAGGGCATGAAGCGCGCGATCACCAAGGTGATGGGGCCATGGCGCTGATAGAACGCATGCGCCTGGTCAAAAGCGCGCCGGTTGAACCAGCGCGCGTTATCCCATGCATATACCCGATTTCCGACCCGCCGACCGATCAAAAAATTGCACTGATCGCCCAAAATGGCCGCGACCAACAAAACGCCCATGGCCACAGGCAAGCTCATCAAACCCACCCCGCACATCGCACCGGTGATGAACAGCAGGGAGTCGCCGGGCAAAAAAGGCATGAGCACCACACCGGTTTCGACAAACACAATCGCAAACAACAGGGCATAAACCCAAGTCCCGTGGGACTGCACAAAATCGCCGATGTAGCGGTCCACATGCAATACAAAATCGATCAATAAAGTGATGGCTTCCATGTTCGTCCTTTGCGCAATTATCGGGCTTGCCACAGCCCTAAAATGCCTCGGTGACAAATACCCCGCTCGCAGCGCGACCCATCCGCGAACTCCCCGATGAATTGATCAGCCAAATCGCCGCTGGCGAGGTGGTTGAACGCCCGGCATCGGTGCTGCGCGAGTTGCTCGACAACGCGCTGGACGCGGGTGCCACCCACATCACGGTGCGCTTGCTCGCCGGTGGTGTGCGCCTGATCGCCGTGGAAGACAACGGCTGGGGCATTGCACCAGAGCAATTGGCGATTGCCCTCAAGCGCCATGCCACCAGCAAGATCAGTAACTTGCAAGACCTGGAGTCGGTATCGACCATGGGTTTCCGTGGCGAGGCGCTGGCAGCCGTTGCCTCGGTGTCTGACCTGCAGTTGACATCCCGCACCGCACACCAATCGCATGCCATGGTGTTGCAGGCCCGCACGGGTGAAATTCACCCCGCTGCGCGAGAAGTGGGCACCACGGTGGAGGTGCAAGACTTGTTCTTCAACACCCCGGCCCGGCGTAAATTCTTGAAAACAGATGCCACCGAGCTGGCCCATTGCCTCGATACCGTGCGCCGCCATGCCTTGGCACGGCCAGAGGTGGGTTTTTCCATTTGGCACGAGGGCAAAAATTTGTCCCAGTGGCGTGCCCACCAAGGACCTGAGGCCACGGCTTTGCGCATGGCCGATGTGCTGGGGGATGCCTTTCTCACCGAAGCGGTGCCCGTGCACTTCAACGCGGGGCCGATGCGGGTGCATGGTTTTGCGGGCACACCGGCTGCGGCGCGGGCACGCGGCGACCAGCAGTACGCCTATGTGAATGGCCGGTTTGTGCGCGACAAGGTCATCTCGCATGGCGTGCGCAGCGCCTATGACGATGTGCTGCATGGCCAGCGCCAAGCGGTCTATGTGCTGTTCATCGAGATCGACCCGACCCGGGTGGATGTCAATGTGCACCCGACCAAAATTGAGGTGCGTTTTCGCGATGGCCGTGAGGTGCATCAAGCGGTGCGCCATGCCGTGGAAAGTGCCTTGGCCTTGCCCCGCTTGGGTCAAACCACGCCCGCCGCTTCCCCAGCCGTCAACCCACCACCGGCAGCGGCCCCAACGGGTCACTGGCCGCAAGCGCGGCTGGATTGGAGCATCGGTCACAAAGTGGCCGAGCCTGCAGCCCTTTGGGGCCCGGCCAAGCAACCGGCCAGGTGGGCGGAATCGGCTGACTGGCCCCCACACATGTCACCCGCATCGCAGCCAGCGATGGCCGCCCCCCCACCGCCCCATGAGCTTCCAAATGCCAACGATTGGCCGCTGGGTCGGGCTTTGGCGCAGTTGCATGGCATTTACATCTTGGCCGAAAACGACAGCGGGCTGATCGTGGTGGACATGCATGCCGCGCATGAACGGGTGGTCTATGAACGGCTCAAAACCCAATGGGATGGCCAAGGGATCGAATCCCAGGCTTTGTTGATCCCCGCCAGTTTTCAAGCCTCGGCCCAGGAAGTGGCTTGTGCCGAGGCGAACACCGAGGCATTGCAGCGATTGGGATTGGAAATATCGGTGCTATCGCCCAGCTCTTTGGCCGTGCGCAGTGTGCCCAACAGCTTGGCGCAAGGCGACGCGGTGGCTTTGGCCCGCAGTGTGTTGGAGGAGTTGCAAGCCCATGGTGCCAGCCAGGTGCTCGATCGCTCGCGCAATGAAACCCTCTCCACCATGGCCTGCCATGCTGCGGTGCGGGCCAATCGCCACCTCACTCTCGAAGAGATGAATGCCTTGCTGCGCCAAATGGAGGCCACCGAGCGGGCCGACCAATGCAACCATGGGCGGCCCACTTGGCGACACATCAGCGTGGCCGAATTGGATGCCCTTTTCATGCGGGGCCGTTGAGATGAAACGCATGAGCGAACCCCTGCTCATCGCCTTGCTGTCTTTGTTGGTGGGCACCATGCCCATTTCCACCGACCTCTATTTGCCCGCCTTGCCCACCTTGAAGGTGGACTTGGGGGCCAGCATGTCGCAAGCCCAACTGACCCTCACCGGCATGCTGCTGGCATTTGGGGTGTCCCAGCTGTTTTGGGGGCCGTTGTCGGACCGCTGGGGTCGCCGACCGGTGTTGTTGCTGGGCTTATCGGCCTTCACCTTGGCCGGCGCTTTTTGCGTCATCGCCCCCAACATTGAACAACTGATTGTGTGGCGGACCCTGCAAGGCGCTGCCATGGGCTCGGTGGTGATGTGCGCCCGCGCGATTGTGCGCGATGGCTTCAGCCCCGCCGAAGGTGCGCGCTTGATGTCCAAAGCGTTCACCGGTCTGGGTTTTATTTTGTGCCTGAGCGCACCCCTGGGCGGCTGGCTGGCCGCCTATACCGGTTGGCGCTCGGCCTTGAGCGTGTTGGTGATTTATGGCGCGGCCACCGGCTTGCTGGTGTGGGGACAGTTTCGCGAAAGCCTGCACACGCCCGACCCACATGCCCTGCGCTGGCGGGTGCTCAGTGGCAATTGGCTGCGTTTTTTGGCCAACCCCAGTTTTCGCGCCTACACCTTGCTGTCGATGTGCACCTATGGCTATTTGTTCACCTTTTTGGCCTCATCCTCCTTTGTGTTCATCCACGTGATGGGTTTGAGCAATTTGCAATACGGCTTGATCTTGCTGTGTTCCACCTCGTCCTACATTTTGGGCACCTGGATGTGCCGGCGCTGGTTGGCGCGCTGGGGTTTGCGCAAATCCATTTGGATGGCCGGTGGCATGACCTTGAGCGGGGGCATCTTGTTGGCCATTTGTGCCCACATCCCCGAAACGGGCGTGCCCGGCTTGATCTTGCCCTTCATGCTGATCATGCTGGCCCATGGTGTGCACCAACCGATTGGCCAAACCGGCGCGGTCGGCCCGTTCCCCGATGCGGCGGGCGCAGCCTCAGCCATGGGCGGGTTTTTGATGATGCTGGTGGCTTTTGGCTGTGGCACTTGGCTGGGCCACAGCATGGACGGCACCGTGTTTCCCATGGCACACGGCATTTTGTTTTGGTGCGCGGCCGTGGCCTGGGTGGCGTGGGTTTTGATTCAAAAGGACAAGTCCCTGGATGGCCAGTGACCTGCCAATGGCGGCCAGCCAAGGCGACTGGCCCTGGGCTTGGGACTGGGTGGGTTTGGCAGGGCCGACCGCCAGTGGCAAATCGGCCATCGCCATGGCGCTGGCCCACGTGTTTCCGGTGGAGATCATCAGCGTCGACTCGGCCCTGGTGTACCGGGGCATGGATGTGGGCAGCGCCAAACCCAGTCCCAGCGATCGGCAACAGGTGCCCCACCACCTGATCGATGTGTGCGACCCTTTGCAGTCGCACAGCGCCGCTGATTTTGTGCGCTCCACCCAAGCATTGATCCCAGCCATTCAACAGCGCGGCCGACTGCCACTGTTGGTGGGCGGGACCATGCTGTATTTCAAGGCTTTGATCGATGGGCTGGACCCGATGCCAGCGTCGGACAGGCAAGTGCGCGCTGAAATTGAGGCCCAGGCCGCGCGCGAAGGATGGCCTGCGATGCATGCCCTGCTTTCACAAGTCGACCCCGCCACGGCCCAGCGCTTGCCACTCCACGATGCCCAACGCATCAGCCGTGCCTTGGAGGTTTGGCGCATCAGCGGACGGCCCTTGTCCGCGCATTTCAGCCCGCGCTTGCCCGCGCACAAGCCAGGTGCTTTGCGCGATGCCTTGGGTCGGCGTGCCCTGTTGTTGTCCTTGGAGCCTGACAACAGATCTTGGCTGCACCAGCGCATTGAATCGCGTTTTGATCAGATGTTGGACCAGGGTTTGCTGGCAGAGGTTTTGCAATTGCAGGCCCTGCCCGGATGGAATGCCCAAGTACCCGCCATGCGCTGTGTGGGGTACCGCCAAGCTTGGCCTGTGTTGGCGCAGTGGGCGGCCATGGGCTGGACCGCTGAGCGATTATTGGCAGCCATGCCGACCACACAGGGCCAGCATCCGAGCAATCAACCAGCCGCTGATCCGGCACTGAAGGCCGGCTTGCATGAATGGCGCAGCACCTCACTGGCGGCCACCCGCCAGTTGGCCAAGCGTCAATTGACCTGGCTCAGGGGCATGTCAGAGCGCCAGGTGGTGGCCTGCGATGCGGCCGATGCCAGCGCGCAGGTGCTGGCCCAAGTGAGATCAGGTTGGAGAGCGGGCTGACAACCGCTCAGTGCACCGGCCCCTTGAGGGCGGCGGGCATGGGCAGGCTCACAATGGGTATGCCCTCTTCCAGCAAAGACTGGGACTCGGCTGGGGTGACTTGACCCCGGATATTGCGTTCGGGCTTTTCACCATAATGGATTTTGCGGGCCTCTTCAGCAAAACCACTGCCCACATCATCGGTGTTTTGCATCACATGTTGCACCACTTTCATCCAGGCTTGGCCCAGTTGGGCCATGGTGGGCTGGCCCTCCACCACCGTGGACGCAGCGGGCTCGGCGGGTGCGGTTTCTGACACGGCGGGCAAGGGTTCGCGCAATGAAGTGCTCAAATTGAGCCGAGGGGCGCTCAGCAGTTTGGTGACCTTGCTGTCACCGCACAGGGGACACTCCACCAAACCGCGTGCGAGCTGGCCTTGAAAATCAGACTCAGAACCAAACCACCCCTCAAAGCTGTGGCCGTGTTGACACTGGAGATCGAGAACCTTCATGGACGGAATTATCCAGCAAGTCGAAAAAGCTCATGAAGCGGCCTGCGAATCCGCCAGCCATTGCAAAGCCCATTGACCGCTCAGGTGGTTTTGCAGCCACAAAGCCCCCGCCAGGGTTTTGCTGTCGGTGATCAAGCCCTGCTGGCAAGCCGCGAAAAAGTCCTGGGTTGGCATCGCCAAGATGTCCAAATGCTCGCCCACGTCCAAAGAGCGCTGCCCAGGGCGCAGGCCTCGGGCAAACCAAATATCGATGAACTCGGTGGAGTAACTGATCACCGGGTGCATCACACCAGCATGGGCCCAATGGGTGGCGCTGTAGCCGGTTTCCTCACGCAACTCACGGCGGGCGCAGTCCAGGGTTTGCTCGCCCGCATCGAGCTTGCCAGCCGGGAACTCCAGCATCACCTGTTGCATGGGGTAGCGGTACTGGCGCTCCATCAGCAATTGACCGTCATCGAGCAAAGGAATGATCATCACCGCGCCGGGATGGGTGACGTACTCACGGGTGGCCGTGCCACCCGAAGGCAAGCGAACCGTGTCTCTGAACGCGTGCAGAAAATGCCCTTTGAACAACTCCTGGCTGTCGATGCGGTGCTCGATCAAGTGCGCATCAGACACCGCTCACCCCTGTTGTAAAAGAAAAAATTCGCCCAGGTGCAGCAGCAACCGGGTTCAACTGCCCAAGGTGCGCACAATGGCTTGCGCACACAAGGCCATCAATCCGCCCGGCATCAAACCCAGCAACAGGACCAAGGCACCGTTGATGGACAAAACCACGCGCACATCCAATGGCGCAGACACGGTGGTGGCCGTCAAAGGGGGGTCAAAGTACATGACCTTGACCACCCGCAGGTAATAGAAGGCACCAATCAGAGACATCACCACCGCAAACACGGCCAGCCACAAAGCCCAAGGGCTGCCGGTTGACACAAGGGCCTGCAACACCGACAACTTGGCGTAAAAACCCACCATGGGTGGCACACCGGCCAATGAGAACAAACAAATTGCCATCACCGCCGCGTACAAGGGGCTGCGTTGATTCAGGCCCGACAAGTCAGACACCTCTTCGCTCTCGAAACCATCGCGGGCCAACAACAAAATGACCCCAAAGCTGGCCAGCGTGGTCAAGACATAAGTGACCACATAAAACATCGACGAGCTGTATGCATTGGCTGCACTGCTGGTACCGCCATTGACCACGCCGCTGATCAAGCCCAACAGCATGAAACCCATTTGTGAGATGGTGGAAAAAGCCAGCATGCGCTTCAAGTTGGTTTGGGCAATGGCGGCCAAATTGCCCACCAGCAAAGAGGCGATGGCCAACAAAGCCAGCATTTGTTGCCAATCAATGGCCAAGGGCAACAGCCCCTCCACCAGCAAGCGCATGATGATGGCAAAGGCGGCCAGCTTGGGTGCGCCCGCGATCATCAAGGTGACTGCCGTGGGCGCGCCTTGGTAAACATCGGGCACCCACATGTGAAACGGCACCACCCCCAGTTTGAAGGCCAAGCCGCACACCACAAACACCAGACCCAGCACCATGACCTGGTGTTTGATTTGGCCTGAAGCCACGGCTTTGAACACCGCACCGATGTCCAGGCTGCCAGTGGCACCGTACAACATGGACAGACCGTAGAGCAAAAAGCCGCTGGCCAAAGCACCCAAAACGAAGTACTTCATCGCCGCCTCTGTGGCATTGGCATGGTCTCGGCGCAAGGCCACCAGGGCATAGCTGCACAAGGTCAGCAATTCCAGGCCCAAATACAGCACCAAGAAATGGTTGCCGGAAATCATGACAAACATGCCCAGCAAGGAGAACAGGCCCAAGGTGAATATTTCGCCACCGCCCAGCATGCCCCTGTCGGCCGCATAAGGCCGGCCATACACCAAGGTCACCGCCACAGCCAAGGCGGCAAAGCATTTCAACCAGTTGCCCATGCTGTCACTGACCACCATGTTGCCAAAGGCATACCAGGTTTTCCCCTCCAGCGCTTGGTTGGCGGTCAGGGCTGCCACCACCAATAAAGTGGCCAAGGACAAGACATAGGTGAGGCTGCGGCGGGGGCTGCGCACCCCCAAGTCCAGCATGGCAATCAAGCAAGTCATGACAAGCAAGATGATTTCAGGCCACACGCTGGACCAAGCCATGTTTTCAATCATTTCACGGTTTCCATTGTTTCATCATGGCAACTTGCTCTGGGCCACATGTTGCAAAAGCTTGACCACAGACGCATCCATCACGTCGGTGAAGGGTTTGGGGTAAAGCCCCATGGCCAACACCGCGACCGCCAAAGTGGCCAACACCACATACTCGCGTGCGTTGATGTCTTGCAAAGCACGCACCTCGTCATTGGCAATGGGGCCGAGGTAAACACGTTTGATCATCCAAAGGGTATAGGCCGCACCAAAAATCAAGGCCGTGGCCGCCGCCAAACCAACCCAAAAATTGAACTTGACCGCCGCCAAAATGACCATCCACTCACCCACAAAGCCTGCAGTGCCCGGCAGACCGCAATTGGCCATGCCGAAAAACAAAGCAAAGGCGGCAAACCGGGGCATGGTGCTGACCACACCGCCGTAACTGGCAATCAAACGCGAGTGCATGCGGTCGTACAAGACACCAATGCACAGGAACATGGCGGCCGACACAAAACCATGGGCAATCATTTGCACCAGTGCACCACTCACACCCAAGGGCGTGAAGATGAAAAAGCCGAGGCTGACAAAACCCATGTGGGCCACCGATGAGTAGGCGACCAACTTTTTCATGTCCTCTTGGACCAAAGCCACCAGGCCCACATAAACCACCGCAATCAGTGACAAGGCAATGATCAACCAAGCCCATTCACGCGAGGCATCCGGTGCAATCGGCAAGGAAAAACGCAAAAAACCGTAGGCACCCAACTTCAGCATGATGGCGGCCAGCACGGCCGAGCCGCCAGTGGGGGCCTCCACGTGCACATCGGGCAACCAGGTGTGGACCGGCCACATCGGCACTTTGACCGCAAAGGCCGCAAAGAAGGCAAAAAACAGCAGCGTTTGGGCCTGGCTGTCCAAGGGCAACTGGTACCAACTGGCCAGATCAAAGCTGCCGCCCGACTGGGCATACAGGTAAATCAAGGCCACCAGCATGAGCAAAGAGCCCAGCAAGGTATACAAGAAGAATTTGAATGCGGCGTAAATTTTGTTGGGCCCGCCCCAAATGCCGATGATCAGGTACATCGGGATCAAGGTGGCTTCAAAAAAGACATAAAACAGCATGGCATCTTGGGCCGTGAACACGCCGACCATCAAGCCGCTGAGAATGAGGAAAGCCCCCATGTACTGGTTCACCCGTTCGGTGATGACCTCCCAGCCGGCCAACACCACCACCGGGGTGATGAAGGCGGTGAGCAAGACCAACCACAAGGAAATACCGTCCACACCCAGGTGGTAGTGCACTTGAAAGCGTTCGATCCACAGGGTTTTTTCAACCCATTGCAAATCGGCTGTTTCGAGTTGAAAACCGCTGTACAGCGGCAGGGTCACCACAAAACTGGCCAGCGCCCCCAACAATGCCAAACGGCGCACAACATGGGCATGCTCGTCCCGCCCGAGGGCCAGCAACAAACCCCCAAAACATATTGGCATCCAAATGGACAGGCTCAGCAAACCCATGTGATTTCTCTTTTCTTCTTCGTGGGGCGGGGTTTCATGCTTGCAACCAAACAAACCAGGTCATCAACAAAAACACGCCCATGATCATGGCCAAGGCATAGTGGTAGAGGTACCCCGTTTGGCCTTGGCGCACCCAACTGGAGATGCGGCTGACCCAGCGCCAGGACCCATTGACCACTGCCCCATCGATCACAGCCTGATCACCCCAACGCCACAGACCCGTGCCAATGACCCGCGCTCCACGGGCCAACACGTGTTCATTGAAGGCATCCAAGTAATACTTGTGATCGAGCAAGGTGTGCAAGGGTCGCACCATTTGCTGGATGGCGGCAGGCCAATGGGTTTTGACCATGTACAACACATAGGCCAGCACCACGCCCGCCAATGCCAACGAAAACGGTGCCGTGCCCAGCGCGTGGCTGGCCATGGCCATCGGCCCATGAAAGGCTTGGGCCAATTCGCGCATGGCGTGATGCTGATCGGCATTGACCGTGATGGCATCGGCCAAGAAGTTACCAAACAACATGGGCTCAATGGTGAAATAGCCGATCAGAACCGAGGGAATGGCCAACAAGACCAAGGGCACAGTGACCACCCAAGGCGACTCGTGGGGTGAATGATCGGCATGCGCATGGCCATGGTCATCCTGGTGGTGCGCGTCTGGGTTTTGATCAAAGCGCTCAGCGCCATGGAAGACCAAGAAGTACATGCGGAAGGAATAAAACGCAGTGACAAACACACCCGCGAGCACGGCAACATAAGCCAAGCCAGCCCCGGGCAGATGGCTTTCAGCGACCGCCTCGATGATGCTGTCCTTGGAATAAAACCCCGAAAACAAAGGCGTGCCAATCAAGGCCAAAGAACCCAACAGCGATGTGATCCAGGTGATGGGCATGTATTTGCGCACACCGCCCATCCACCGGATGTCTTGGTTGTGGTGCAAGCCCATGATCACAGAGCCAGCGGCCAAAAACAGCAAGGCCTTGAAAAAGGCATGGGTCATCAAGTGAAACACCGCCACCGAATAGGCCGAGGCCCCCAGAGCGACGGTCATGTAACCCAATTGAGACAAGGTGGAATAGGCCACCACCCGTTTGATGTCGTTTTGGATGATGCCCAAAAAGCCCATGAACAAGGCCGTGATGGCCCCAATGACCATCACCAGGTTCAAGGCCGTGTCGGACAACTCAAAAAAGGGCGACATGCGGGCCACCATGAAAATGCCAGCCGTGACCATGGTGGCGGCATGGATCAGCGCAGAAATCGGGGTTGGGCCTTCCATGGAATCGGGCAACCAGACATGCAAAGGAAACTGGGCCGATTTGCCCATGGCCCCAATGAACAAACCAATGCAAATCACCGTGACCAACAACCAGGATGTGCCCGGAAAGGTCATGCCCGCCAACTCAGGCGCTTTGGCAAAAGCCTCGGTGTAATTGAGCGTACCGGTGTAGGCCGCCAGCAGGCCAATGCCCATGATGAAGCCAAAGTCCCCGACCCGGTTGACCAAAAAGGCCTTCATATTGGCAAACACGGCCGAGGGCTTGTTGAACCAAAAACCAATCAGCAGGTAAGACACCAAGCCCACCGCTTCCCAGCCGAAAAACAGCTGCAACATGTTGTTGCTCATCACGAGCATCAGCATGGAAAAAGTAAACAGCGATATGTAGGCGAAAAAGCGGTTGTAACCCTCGTCATCGTGCATGTAGCCGATGGTGTAGATGTGGACCATCAAGGACACAAAGGTCACCACGCACATCATCATGGCCGTCAGGCCATCGATCAAAAAGCCCACTTCCATTTTGAAACCATCGACCACCATCCAGGTGTAGATGGTTTCGTTGAAACGAGCGCCCTCCACGGCCACGCTGTACAAAGTCATGGCGGAAATGACCAGGGAAACAAACACACCCAAGATGGTGAAACTGTGGCTCAGGCCACGACCAATGCGACGCCCCCCAAGGGCCGTGCCCAAAATACCGGCCAGGGCAGCGCCCAGCAGCGGTGCCAGCGGGACCATCAAGAGTTGGGTAGCGTTCAAGGTTGAGTTCATGTTTCTGCGTGGGCTTGGCTTCAGCCTTTGAGGCTGTCTAACTCTTCCACATGGATACTGGATTTATTGCGGAACAACAACACCAAAATGGCCAAGCCAATGGCCGATTCGGCAGCGGCCACGGTGAGGATGAAAAACACAAACACCTGGCCGTGCAAGTCGCCCAAAAAATAAGAGAAGGCAACAAAGTTGAGGTTGACCGCCAGCAGCATCAATTCGATGGCCATCAACAAAACAATGAGGTTTTTTCGGTTCAGAAAAATGCCGGTCACTGAAAGGGCAAACAACACAGCACCCACCGTCAACATGTGGCCCAATGTCAAGCTCATGACTGCTCCTTGGCAGGAGCCGGGTTTGCACGCACGGGCTCCATCTTGACCATTTCAAGCCGATCGGCCGCTTTGACCCGCACCTGCTCGCTGGGGTTTTGGTATTTGCTGTCCTTGCGGGAACGCAGGGTCAGGGCAATGGCCGCAATGATGGCCACCAACAAAATCACAGCAGCCACTTCCAAGGGGAACAAATACTGGGTGTAAATCAAAATCCCCAGCTCTTTGGTGTTGGAAGCCTGGGCCAAGGGGTCCGTGGCCGAATGGACAAAGTCCGCCACGGGTTGGGTCGCGCGAAAGCCGCCCATGAGCACAGCGGCCAGTTCCAAGGCGATCAATGCGCCCATGGTGGCAGCGATGGGAAAGTGCCGCCAAAAACCACGGCGCAAACTCTCGATGTTGACATCGAGCATCATCACCACGAACAAAAATAACACCATCACCGCCCCCACATAGACCAGGACCAATGTGATGGACAAAAACTCCGCTTTGAGCAACATCCAAAGACCAGATGCTTGGAAAAAGGCCAATACCAAATACAAGGCCGCATGCACCGTGTTGCTCGCCGTGATGACGCGAAATGCTGCAAACAGCATCACGATGGAAAACAGGTAGAAAAGTGCGGATGTGATGTCCATGGCGATCAGCGGTATTTGGCGTCGGCGGCCTTGTTGGCAGCGATTTCTCGCTCGTAGCGGTCGCCCACGGCGAGCAACATGTCTTTGGTGAAGTACAGGTCACCGCGCTTTTCACCGTGGTATTCGAAGATGTGGGTCTCGACGATGGAGTCGACCGGACAACTTTCTTCACAAAAGCCGCAAAAAATGCATTTGGTCAAATCAATGTCATAGCGGGTGGTGCGGCGCGAACCATCGTCACGCACATCCGACTCGATGGTGATGGCCATGGCAGGGCATACCGCTTCGCACAATTTACAAGCGATGCAACGCTCTTCACCGTTTTCATAGCGGCGCAAAGCGTGCAAGCCGCGAAAGCGCGGGCTGGCCGGGGTTTTCTCTTCGGGGAATTGGACCGTGATCTTGCGGGCAAACATGTATTTGCCGGTCAGGGCCATGCCTTTGAACAACTCCAACAACATGAAGCTGCTGAGAAAGTCACGCCAAGAAAACGGGGAACGGGTTGCCAAGCTGGACATCAGGGTTTTCTCCGAATCATGGCCACAAGGTCCAAGGGCTTTGCATCCACAAGCCCACCACCACCAGCCACACCAAGGTGGCAGGGATGAAAACCTTCCAGCCCAATCGCATGATTTGGTCGTAACGGAACCGTGGGAAAGTGGCACGCACCCACAAGAACAATGTGGCCACGACAAATACTTTCAGCGCCAGCCAAATCCAACCCGGGATGGCATTGAACAAAGGGCTGTCAATCGGCGACAACCACCCACCCAAGAACATGATCACGCTCAACATCGAGACCAAAATCATGTTGGCGTATTCGGCCAAAAAGAACATAGCGAAAGACATGCCGGAGTACTCGATCATGTGACCCGCCACAATTTCGGACTCCCCCTCGACCACGTCAAACGGATGGCGGTTGGTCTCGGCCAAGCCGGCAATGAAATAAATCACAAAAATGGGCAGCAAAGGCAACCAATTCCAGGACAAAAAGTTCAACCCGCTTTCTGCGAATTGGCCCTTGGCTTGCCCCATGACGATATCGGTCATGTTCAGGCTGGAGGAGACCATCAACACCACCACCAAGCAAAAGCCCATGGCGATTTCATAACTCACCATCTGGGCAGAAGCACGCATGGCCCCTAAGAAGGCGTACTTGGAGTTGGACCCCCAACCGGCAATGATCACGCCATAAACCTCCAGCGAGGTGATGGCCATCAAAAACAACAGGCCTGCATTGACGTTGGCCAATGCCACCTCAGGGCCAAACGGCACCACCGCCCATGCCGCCAAAGCCGGCATGATGGTCATGATGGGGCCGAGCAAAAACAAGGGTTTGTTGGCGGCCGTGGGCAGAATGATTTCTTTGGTCAGCAACTTGAGAGCATCGGCAATCGGTTGCAACAAGCCCAGTGGGCCCGTGCGATTGGGCCCCAAGCGAATTTGGGTGAATCCAATCGCTTTGCGCTCCCACAACGTGAGGTAGGCCACACAGCCCATCAAGGGCAAAACCACTGCCACGATTTTGATCAAGGTCCACAACACGGGCCATAGCACCGCGGTCCACAAGGCGGATGAAGAAAGACCCCAGCCGAATTGATAAATGGCCTCAACCATGTGTCACCTCGGGGCGGGCATCGGCCGTGTGTTGCAAGGCGGGCGAACGCCGGACCAAGCCGTCGAGTTGGTAAATGGAAGCCGACACGGGGCGCTGTGTGCTGGGCGTTGTGTCCATCGGGGCTTGGGTGGCGTTGGACAAGCGTTTTTGATCGTCCGAGGACCATGCTTGCGCGCGCACATCTTCCAGGGTTTCGAATTCAAAGCCCGGGATGCCCAGCATGTGACCCAACACCCGCAACACTTTCCAGCCAGGGCGGGCATCGCCCAAGGGTTTGACCACCGCATGGAAGCTTTGTGCCACGCCCTCGGTGTTGAAAAATGTGCCCGCTGTTTCGGTGAAAGGGGCGATCGGCAACAACACGTCGCTGATGTCCATGTTCGCTTTGAAGGGCGAAAAGCTGACCACCATGGGCACTTGGGCCAAATGGGAAACATCGGTCAAGGAACTGTCAAAAGCGGGCTCGGTGTTGAACAACAACAGGGCTTTGACCTGGCCTTGCAGCATTTGCAAAGCATTGAGTCCCTTGCCCACGGGTGGCAGTGCACGCACCACCTGGGCACCCACGGTGTTGCTGGCCTCGCCCAAAAATCCCACACTGGCTTTGGCATGCTCACCCAGCCAATTGGCCAGTGCCAGCAAGCTTGAAGCCTTGGAATGGTGGGCGGCCGCGTTGCCCAACAAAATGGCTTTGCGCTCACCACCCAATAGCGACTTGGCAATGGCTTGGGCTTGTTCAGAAATTTGCCCAACGGCCACCGGTGGGGTGACACCCAGCAATTGGGCCAAAGCCGCAGCCACCTCGGCCAGTGCTTGCGGCCAATGCGCGGCATCGGCGATCAAGGACTGGTGGACGGGCATGGCCCAGTCCCTGACGACCTCATTGATTTGCAACACATGCGCACCCCGGCGCGCCGCTTGGCGGATGCGTTGGGCCAGCAAGGGCTGGTCTTTGCGCACATGCGAGCCCACCAACAGCACACGCTGGAGTTCGGACAAAGAAGCCACGGAGGTACCCAACCAGCGCACGGCACCATCGTGGTGAAAGTCCAAGGCACGCAAGCGCGCATCAATGTTCTCGCTGCCCATGCCACGCACCAGCTTGGCGGACAAGTACAACTCTTCAGCGGTGCTGTGTGGGCTGGCCAACATGCCCCATTGCTGGGGGCCATGCTCTGAGTTGATTTGGCGCAGGCCATTGGCCACGTACTCAAGGGCCGTGGCCCAGTCCACCGTCATCCACTGACCATCTTGCTTGATCATGGGCTGGGTCAAGCGCTCAGGGCCATTGAGGGCTTCGTAGGAGAAACGGTCGCGATCGGCGATCCAGCACTCATTGATGGCTTCGTTCTCAAAGGGCACAACCCGCATCACCTGGTTGTTTTTGACCTGCACGATCAAATTCGCACCGGTGGCATCGTGGGGGCTGACAGAGCGTCGGCGGCTCAACTCCCAGGTCCGGGCGTTGTAGCGGAAGGGTTTGCTGGTCAATGCACCCACCGGGCAGATGTCAATCATGTTGCCGGAGAGCTCGGAATCAACCGTCGCTCCGACAAAGGTTTCGATTTCAGAATGCTCGCCACGGTGGGACATGCCCAACTCCATCACACCGGCCACTTCTTGCCCGAAGCGAACGCAGCGGGTGCAATGAATGCACCGGCTCATCTCTTCCATGCTGATCAATGGGCCAATGTTTTTGTGGAAAACAACCCGCTTTTCCTCTTGGTAACGCGATGAGCTGCCGCCATAGCCCACCGCCAAGTCTTGCAGTTGGCACTCCCCGCCCTGGTCGCAAATGGGGCAATCCAAGGGGTGGTTGATGAGCAAAAACTCCATCACCGATTTTTGGGCTTTGACGGCTTTGTCTGATTGGGTGCGCACCACCATGCCCTGAGTCACGGGTGTGGCGCATGCGGGCATGGGTTTGGGGGCTTTTTCGACCTCGACCAAACACATGCGGCAATTGGCCGCAATGCTGAGTTTTTTGTGATAACAGAAATGAGGGATGAAAGTGCCCGCTTTTTCAGCGGCATGCATCACCGTGCAGCCTTCAGCCACTTCCACTTTTTTGCCATCGAGTTCGATTTCAACCATGGTGCGTGCTCAAGCCTCAAACATACGCCGCGACCATGCAGGTCTTGTGCGTGATGTGGTGTTCAAATTCGTGTCTGAAGTGCTTCAACATGCCACGCACGGGCATGGCGGCGGCATCGCCCAAAGCACAAATGGTGCGGCCCATGATGTTCTCGGCCACGTTATCGAGCAAGTCCATGTCGCTGGGTCGGCCTTGACCGTTTTCAATCCGGTCGACCATTCGCCACAACCAGCCGGTCCCCTCGCGACAGGGTGTGCATTGGCCACAAGACTCGTGCATGTAAAAGTAACTCAGTCGCTGCAAGCTTTTGACCATGCAACGGCGCTCGTCCATCACGATGACTGCGCCAGAGCCCAGCATGGAGCCCGCTTTGGCGATGGCATCGTAGTCCATGGTGATGTCCATCATGATGGAAGCCGGCAACACAGGGGCCGATGACCCCCCGGGGATAACGGCCTTCAAGGCCCTACCCCCGCGCATGCCACCAGCCAATTCCAACAGCTTGGCAAACGGTGTCCCCAAAGGAATTTCGTAGTTGCCAGGGCGCTCAACATCGCCGGATATCGAAAATATTTTGGTGCCCCCATTGTTGGGCTTGCCACAGGCCAGGTACGCCGCCCCACCGTTGTTGATGATCCAAGGCACCGCCGAGAATGTTTCGGTGTTGTTGATGGTGGTGGGTTTGCCGTACAAACCAAAACTGGCGGGGAAAGGCGGCTTGAACCGGGGTTGCCCCTTCTTGCCCTCCAAGGACTCCAACAAGGCGGTTTCTTCACCGCATATGTAGGCGCCGAATCCGTGCGCCGCATGCAACTGAAATGAGAAAGACGAACCCATGATGTGGTCGCCCAAGTAGCCTGCGGCACGCGCCTCTTCCAGGGCCGCCTCAAAACGCTCATAGGTTTTGAAGATTTCCCCATGGATGTAGTTGTAACCCACACCAATGCCCATGGCATAGGCCGCGATGGCCATGCCTTCGATCACGATGTGTGGGTTGAACTGCAAAATATCGCGGTCTTTGAAGGTCCCGGGCTCGCCCTCATCGGAGTTGCAGACCAGGTATTTATGGCCTGGAAACTGGCGCGGCATGAAACTCCATTTCAAGCCCGTCGGAAAGCCCGCGCCGCCACGGCCACGCAAACCCGATTCTTTGACGATGGCAATCACCTGGTCTTGGGTCAGCCCTTCAGAACCGTCTTTGCCCAGAATTTTGCGCAACGCCTGGTAGCCACCGCGCGCCTCGTAATCACTCAAGCGCCAGTTGTTGCCATTGAGGCCGGCCAAAATTTGGGGCGTGATGTGCCTATCATGGAAACAGGACTCCACGCCCTGCGCTTGAAACTGAGATAACAACTGCTGCTCGGTCATGGCGTGGCCTTGTCGGTGGCAGATTGGCGCAAACCGTCAATCAACTGGTCCAATTTGTCATGCCCCATGAAGCTGCACATGTTGCGGTCATTGACGAGCAAAACGGGTGCATCCCCACAAGCGCCCATGCACTCACCGGGTTGCACGGTGAACAAACCATCAGCGGTGGTGCCACCCACCTCCACGCCCAAGCGCTCACACAAATGGGCCAAAGCACCCGCGCCATCGCGCAGCTGACAGGGCAAATTGGTGCACACATTGATTTTGTAGCGACCAACCGGCTTGAGGTTGTACATGTTGTAGAAGCTGCTGACCTCGCGAACAGCCATCACCGGCATGCCCAAAAACTGGGCCACGGCCAACTCGGATTCCGGGCTGACCCAACCCATTTCTTGCTGAACGATGGACAAACAGGCCATGACAGCCGACTGGCTTTGATCGGCAGGATATTTCGCCACTTCTTTGGCAAAACGCTGTTGCATGGCCTCGGACAAGGCCATCGCGGCAACGGCGGACGGGGTGTTGCTCATCGATCAATTTCCCCAAACACAATGTCCATGGTGCCGATCACGGCGACCGTGTCAGCGATCATGTGGCCACGCGACATTTCATCCATCGCCGCCAAGTGGGCAAAGCCTGGTGCTCTGATTTTCAAGCGATAGGGTTTGTTGGCCCCATCGCTGACCAAGTAAATTCCAAACTCACCTTTGGGATGCTCTACCGCTGCATAGGCCTGCCCTTCGGGCACATGAAAGCCCTCGGTGAACAGCTTGAAGTGGTGGATCAACTCTTCCATGTTGGCCTTCATCGCTTCCCGTGCGGGCGCGGCCACCTTGTGGTTATCGGTGATGACGGGCCCCGGGTTTTGGCGCAACCAGTTGACGCATTGCGAGATGATGCGGTTGGACTGGCGCATTTCGGCCACCCGCACCAAATAGCGGTCGTAGCAGTCGCCCGTTTTGCCAATCGGGATGTCGAAATCCATCCGATCGTAGACATCGTAGGGCTGGTGCTTGCGCAGATCCCAAGCCACGCCAGAGCCGCGCAACATGGCACCGGTAAAGCCCAGGTTTTTAGCCCGCTCAGGGCTGACCACGCCAATGCCCACGGTGCGCTGTTTCCAGATGCGGTTATCGGTCAACAAGGCTTCGTACTCGTCGACAAAGGCCGGAAAGCGGCGGGTAAAGTCGTCGATGAAGTCGAGCAAGCTGCCTTGGCGGTTTTCGTTGAGGCGGGCAATGACGCGGTCATTTTTGATCTTGCTGACCTTGTACTGGGGCATGCTGTCGGGCAAATCGCGGTACACACCGCCCGGGCGGAAGTAGGCCGCGTGCATGCGGGCACCAGAGACGGCCTCATACATGTCGAACAAATCCTCGCGCTCGCGAAAGCAATAAATGAGGATGTTCATCGCACCGCAATCGAAACCGTGACAACCCAACCACAAAAGGTGGTTGAGCAATCGCGTGATCTCGGCAAACATCACACGGATGTATTGCGCGCGCTCAGGCACTTCCAAGCCCATCATTTTTTCAATGGCCAGGCAATAGGCGTGCTCGTTGCACATCATCGACACATAGTCGAGCCTGTCCATGTAGGGCAAGGATTGGATGTAGGTCTTGCTCTCGGCCAGTTTTTCTGTGGCACGGTGCAACAAACCAATGTGCGGATCGGCGCGTTGCACCACTTCGCCGTCGAGCTCAAGCACCAAGCGCAGCACACCATGCGCGGCCGGGTGCTGTGGTCCCAAATTGAGGGTGTAGTTTTTGATATCGGCCATGGCTCAGTGCAGTCCGCCGTAATGCTCTTCTCGGATGATGCGCGGCGTGATTTCGCGCGGCTCGATCGAGACCGGCTGGTAAATCACACGCTTTTGCTCTGCGTCGTAACGCATTTCCACATGACCCGAGGTGGGGAAATCTTTGCGAAATGGATGCCCGATGAACCCATAGTCGGTGAGCAATCGGCGCAAGTCTTCATGGCCGTCAAACACGATGCCAAACAAATCAAAAGCCTCCCGCTCGAACCAGTTGGCCGCATTCCAAATCGGGTTGATGGAGGCCACACGGGGCATGTGATCGTCCTGGGCGTAAACCCTTAAACGAAGCCGCCAATTGTGTTGCAGCGAGAGCAGATGGCAGACCACTGCAAAGCGTGGGCCATCAGTGTGGCTGCTTTGGGCCCCATCTTTGTAGGTGGAGTAGTCCATGCCACAAAGATCGATCAATTGCTCAAAGCCCAAACGGGGGTCGTCGCGCAAACGCTGGGCAACAGAAAAATAGTTGGCAGCAGACACCGTCAATGTCAGTTCGCCCAAGCTGGAGGTCAACTCCACCACATCGGTGGCCAGCACCGATTGCAATGTGTTTTGAAGTTCGTCCAAACGATCGCTCATGACCAACTTTCAGCGGGCAATGGTGTTTTCACGGCGAATTTTGCTTTGCAACTGCAAAATGCCATACAAAAGGGCCTCGGCCGTGGGAGGGCATCCCGGCACATACACATCGACCGGCACGATGCGATCGCAACCGCGCACCACCGAGTAGCTGTAGTGGTAGTAACCGCCACCGTTGGCGCATGAACCCATGGACAAAACCCAGCGTGGCTCGCTCATTTGGTCGTAGACCTTGCGCAAAGCCGGGGCCATTTTGTTGCACAAAGTGCCGGCCACAATCATCAGATCGGATTGCCGAGGGCTGGGGCGAAACAGCATGCCAAAGCGGTCGATGTCATAGCGGGCGGCACCAGCGTGCATCATCTCCACCGCGCAACAGGCCAAGCCAAACGTCATGGGCCACAGGGAACCCGTTTTGGCCCAATTCACCACCGAATCGTAGGAAGTGGTGATGAATCCCTCTTTGAATACGCCTTCAAGTGACACGGTTTACTCCCAATCCAGCGCCCCTTTTTTCCACTCATAAATGAATCCAACCACCAGGATGGCCAGAAAAATCATCATGGCCCAAAAGCCGACAGGGCCAATTTCTTTCAAGGCCACAGCCCAGGGGAACAAAAACGCGATTTCCAAATCAAACAGAATGAACAAAATGGCCACCAGGTAATAGCGCACATCAAACTTCATCCGGGCATCTTCAAACGCCTCAAAACCGCATTCATAAGGGGAGTTTTTGGCTTCGTCGGGTCGCCTCGGACCCAAGAAAAAACCGATGGCCTGGGGTGCCACACCAATGGCCAAACCCACCAGGACAAACAATAAAACAGGCAGGTAAGCTTCGAGGTTCATCGTTGATTTGCCAAATGGATCTCTGAATCAAGCCCAACTATGGCTGGCTGCGCTGACAACAAGATGACAGATGGGGCCAGGGATTGAAAAGTGGAGATGAGGGATCTGGTCATGTGGTCTGAAGAACGATCGCTGCTTGCCAAGTGCATTCACAGCAAACAGTGTCAGTACAACCTTCGAAACAGGCGGGATCTTATCACGCACCCATCACCACTTTGCTTGGCGGGGACACCTCGCTGGCCCACAAAAAAGCCGATCCTTGCGCAAACAAGATCGGCCAATTTGTTTGGTGCCGTCGGCGAGACTCGAACTCGCACAGCTTTCGCCACTACCCCCTCAAGATAGCGTGTCTACCAATTTCACCACGACGGCATTCAAGAAAGAAACACTCTGTGTGTCACATCAGGGCATGCAGTTTAACTGCAATAAGCCTTGGGGCGATCGACATGATTCAGCCTTGGGCTTATTTGGGTATCTGGCCCGCTCCATTCGGTGCGGCAGGGGAAGGGTTACCAGGCGCAACTGAGGGATTGCCAGAGGGATCAGACTGACCAGGGATCTGAGCGCCAGCACCTGCAGGGGCATTGATGGGGGCTTTCTCCAACACGCTGGTGCCTTCTTCGGTGGGACGCAAGTTCCCAAAGTAAGCCAAGGCCAAAGTACAGGCAAAGAAAACTGCGGCCAATACAGAGGTGCTGCGCGACAAAAAGTTGGCACTGCCGCTGGCACCGAACAAGCTGCCCGAACTGCCGCTGCCAAAAGCAGCGCCCATGTCGGCACCTTTTCCATGCTGGATCAATATCAAGCCAATCATGGCCAAGGCGGTCAATATTTGAACCACCAGCAAAACATTCAAAAGCAAAGTCATGGTTGTCTCAAGGTAATCAGCGCATCACTGCGCCTGGGCTGCGGCCACAATGGCCAAGAAATCATGGGGTTTGAGTGAAGCGCCGCCGATCAAACCGCCGTCAATGTCCGCTTGGGCCAACAAACTCGCGGCGTTGCTGGCATTCATGCTGCCACCATACAGAATGCGGATGCGATCGGCTTGTGCAGTGGCTGCACGCAATTGGGTGCGCAACAGCGCATGCACCGCCTGGGCTTGCTCGGGACTGGCCGTGCGACCGGTTCCGATGGCCCAGACTGGCTCATACGCCACCACCAATTCACTGACACAGTGGGCCACCTGCTGAATGACCACCGCCAATTGGCGTTTGACCACATCTTCGGTTTGCCCAGCCTCTCGCTCTTGCAAGGTTTCACCCACACAGACGATCGGGGTGATGCCTTTGGCCAGAGCGCGCTGGGCCTTGGCGGCCACAACGGTTGAAGTCTCGCCATGGTATTGGCGGCGCTCTGAGTGGCCCACCAACACATAACGGGGCTTGAAGTCGCTGAGCATGTCCGCCGACACCTCACCCGTGTAAGCGCCAGACCCGTGTGCCGACACGTCCTGCGCGCCCCAGTCCATGGGCGAGCCCTGGCAAATTTGTTGCACCTGTGCCAAATAAGGCGCGGGCACACAAACCGCCACATCCAGCGGACGAGCGGCAGACAAATGGGGCACGATGGCGGCCAACAAATCGGCATTGGCTGCCGATTGCCCGTTCATCTTCCAGTTGCCCGCGATCAAGTAGCGCTTCATGGGTTCAAACCCGCCAATGGGTCCAGGGATCAGTGTTCGCTCTTGGGCTCGCCACGCTGCGCACCGTCGTGGTGGGCAGGCGCATCATGGGTTTGATGCGGCGCATGCTCAGCCGGGTGCTCAGGACGCTCCAACAAGGCTTTCATGGACAGCTTCACGCGGCCCTTTTCGTCGGTTTCCAACACCTTGACGCGCACCACTTGACCTTCGGCCAGCACATCCGTGACTTTGGCAATCCGCTCATGGCTGATTTGGCTGATGTGCAACAAGCCATCTTTGCCGGGCAGCAAATTGACCAGGGCACCGAAGTCCAAAATCTTGGTGATGGGGCCTTCATAGACCTTGCCAATTTCCACTTCAGCGGTGATTTCGGCGATGCGGCGCTTGGCCTCTTCGGCTTTTGCACCGTCGGTGGCAGCGATGGTGATGGTGCCATCCTCTTCGATGTTGATCTGGGTGCCAGTCTCTTCAGTCAAGGCCCGGATCACAGCCCCGCCTTTGCCGATCACATCACGGATTTTCTCGGGATTGATCTTCATGGTGAAGAGTTTGGGCGCGAAGTTGCTCACCTCGGTGCGGGCCTCGCCCATGGCTTCTTGCATCTTGGCCAGAATATGGATGCGCGCCTCTTTGGCCTGGGCCAAAGCCACTTGCATGATCTCTTGCGTGATGCCCTGGATTTTGATGTCCATTTGCAAAGCAGTGATGCCTTGGGTGCTGCCGGCCACCTTGAAGTCCATGTCGCCCAGGTGATCTTCATCACCCAAGATATCGGTCAACACCGCAAAACGGTTGCCTTCTTTGATCAAACCCATGGCAATGCCGGCCACATGGGCTTTCATGGGAACGCCCGCATCCATCAAGGACAAGCAACCACCGCACACCGAGGCCATCGAGGATGAGCCATTGGATTCGGTGATTTCAGACACCACACGCATGGTGTAAGGGAATTCTTCCTTGCTCGGCAACACAGCGGCCAAGGCACGCTTGGCCAAACGACCATGACCGACTTCGCGCCGCTTGGTGCTGCCCATGCGACCCACTTCGCCAGTGGCAAACGGGGGCATGTTGTAGTGCAGCATGAAACGGTCTTCGAATTCACCGGCCAAGGCATCGATGCGCTGCGCATCGCGCTCCGTGCCCAAGGTGGCAATCACCAAAGCCTGGGTTTCGCCCCGGGTGAAAAGGGCTGAGCCATGGGTGCGGGGCAACACAGAGTTGCGGATTTCAATGGGGCGCACGGTGCGCGTGTCGCGACCATCGATGCGCGGCTCGCCCGCCAAAATTTGGCCGCGGACAATGCGCGACTCAATTTCAAACAACAGGTTGTCCACTTTCACGGGGTCGAACTCAATGCCTTGGGCGGTCAAGCCGTCTTTGGCGGCTTGGTAGGCCTCGCGGCAGGCCTGGGTGCGGGCTTGCTTGTTGCGGATTTGATAAGCGGCGCTCAGTTTGTCTTGCGCCTGCGCAGCCAGCTTGGCTTCGAAATCGTGGTCGCGTGCGGGGGCAGTCCAGTCCCAAGCCGGTTTGCCCGCATCACGCACCAAGTCGTGGATCGCGTGGATGGCAATCTTGCCTTGCTCGTGGCCAAAAACCACCGCGCCCAACATGAGTTCTTCGGACAGTTGTTGGGCTTCTGACTCCACCATCAACACAGCGGTTTCGGTGCCCGCCACCACCAAGTCCATCAGGCTGTCTTTGCGCTGGGTTTGGCCGGGATTGAGCACGTATTCACCATTGATGTAACCCACCCGCGCAGCGCCAATCGGGCCATTGAATGGCAAACCGGAGATGGCCAATGCGGCCGATGTGCCAATCATGGCGGCAATGTCTGCATCCACCTCGGGGTTGAGGGACACGGTGTGGATGACCACATGCACTTCGTTGTAGAAACCTTCGGGGAACAAAGGGCGAATGGGGCGATCGATCAAGCGCGAGGTCAGGGTTTCGAGTTCACTGGGCTTGGCTTCACGCTTGAAAAAGCTGCCGGGAATCTTGCCTGCCGCATAGGTTTTTTCGATGTAGTCCACGGTCAGCGGGAAAAAATCCTGCCCAGGCTTGGATGATTTGGAGCCCACAACCGTGGCCAACACCACCGTATCGTCGATGTTGACCAGCACGGCGCCAGTGGCTTGGCGAGCGATTTCGCCGGTTTCCATGGTGACCGTGTGCTGGCCCCACTGAAAGGTTTTGGTGACTTTATTGAAAATGGACATGTGTGTCTCCTGAGGTTGATGGGAGGTGCAGGCCACCTCCACAAAGCCTGGAAAAAACGTCTCAGAACACGATGCCATCCCATGAAACACCCCTCAAGGGGTATTTGATGGAATGACACAGCTTCGCTCTGTTCCCGTGATCTCCATGTGGCAAAGCCACCGAGTTATCGAAATAACATCAGTGGCCGTGCTTGCATGCGTTGAACAAAATTACTTGCGCAGACCGAGTTTGGCAATCAGCGCGGTATAGCGGTCGGCATCCTTGGACTTGAGGTAGTCCAACAGTTTGCGGCGGCGGCTGACCATGCGCAACAAACCACGGCGGCCGTGGTGATCTTTGGCATGGGTTTTGAAATGGGGGGTGAGTTCGTTGATGCGGGCGGTCAAAATGGCCACCTGCACTTCGGGACTGCCTGTATCGCTGGCACTGCGGGCATTGGCTTTGACTACCTCAGCCTTGTTAAGCGTGGTCATGGTGATTCCTTGGTGTTTGACTTGCGCCAAGCACTGGAACTGCGCTTGGCGTGCGTGCGGAAAATTCCGAACCCGCGGATTATAGCCGCATCCAACTTCTCAGCCGATCAACGCCCATCTGCAGCCTTTGGGGGTCTTTCGAGGCAAAGCACCAACGCAGCCAACCGGCCGCTTCCGGGCCAAAGGCCTCACCAGGGGCCAGTCCCAAACCGGCTTGGGCCACCAGTTGCTTGGCCGTGACCAGGCCGTCATCGTGGCCGGGCAATCGAAAAAATGCGTACATGCCGCCCAAGGGTTTGCTCAGCTGCAGCCCGGGCAGCTCTTGCAAAGCACCCACCAAGGTATCCCGACAGGTTTTCAGGTGGGCCACCACCCTTGGGGTGATTTCTGCGGCCCGTTGCACCGCCACCAATCCGGCCCGCTGGGTGAAGACTGAACTGCAAGAGGTGTTGAACTCAATGAGTTTGCCCATGGCCTCGGTCATTTCCGCTGGCATGACCAACCAACCCAAGCGCCAGCCGGTCATCAAATAACTTTTGGAAAAGCTGTGCACCACCACCAAACGGTCATCGGGGTCGGCCACATCGAGAAAACTGGGGGCGCAGGCGTTCTCGGTTGGCGCATAGTAAAGCGCCTCATACACCTCATCGGCCAAAATCCAGGTACCGGTTTCGCGACAACGGCGCAAGATGGCCGCTTGCTCTGCAGGGCTAAGGGTCCAACCTGAGGGGTTGTTGGGCGCATTCAGGATCAACAATCGCGTCTTAGGCCCGATGGCGGCCAGCAATGCATCCAAATCCAACTGCCAGCGTCCATCGACCGCACGCAAGGACAAGGTGCGCAAGTGGGCACCCATGATGCGCGGTTGCGCGACCAAGTTGGGCCAAACCGGCGTGATGGCCAAAACCTCGTCGCCTGCGTCCACCAAGGCTTGAACGGCCAACATCAAGGCATTGACCCCACCCGCAGTGACCGCCACACGGTCTGCAGAGACACCTTGGCCATGCAAGCCAGGGTGTTTTTGGGACATGTGATCGGCAATGCCTTGGCGCAACTCGGGCAGGCCCAGGTTATGGGCATAAAAGGTCTCGCCCAGCTGCAAAGAATCCACGGCCACTTGGCGAACAAAGTCTGGGGTGACCTCGTCGCCTTCCCCAAACCAAAAGGCAAGCACATCATCGCGGCCCAGACCGGCATTGGCCACTTCGCGGATTTTGGATGCCTCTAAATTCAAAATCGTGGTGCGCATGGGTTCTCCCTGGATGGTGCGTTTCATTTGCCAACGGCTGGTGCCGCAGGCCTGTTCATGCGGCAAAGGCTGGGCAACTCGGCCTGTCGGGCTGACAAGGTTTTGACCACCTTGAAGCCATAACCGGAACCTTCGGTGTCGTGGCGAACGCCAGGCTCGCCCACTTTGGCCATCAAACCCACGACCAAACTTTGTTGCAATTGATGATCGCTGTCGCGCATGAAGGCCGGGTGACCAAACAAATTCAATTGCCCACGCTCAAGTTGGTTGGCCACGGCCCAAGCCTGTGTGGTGCCTGCGGCTTGAACGGCTTGCACCCACATTTCCACCATGATTTGCATGCGCATGTGCACGTAGTCATCTTGGGGGTTTGGAAAGCGCTGTTTGAATGCGGCGTAAAAAGCGGCCGATTCAGGCCCGGGCACATTGGGCATCCATTCGGCCACCGCAAACACCTTGCCCACACCGGCCTCGCCAATGGCCTGTGGCGCGCCCAGGGCGTTGCCATAAAAGGTGTAGAAGCTACCGGTGAACCCAGCGTCTTTGGCGGCCTTGACCAACAGGCTGAGATCTTGCCCCCAATTGCCGGTGATGACCGCTTGGGCACCGCTGGCCTTGATTTTCTGGACATACGGCGTGAAGTCTTTGACGCGGCCCATGGGGTGCAAGGACTCCCCCACCACTTTGGGTGCGCGCGCCATGCCCGACAGTTGACGCTTGGCCTCGGCCAACACGGCATGGCCAAAGCTGTAATCCTGTGCGATCAGATAGACCCGTTGGATCGACACATCGGCTTGCAGGACCTGCATCAAAGCCTGCATGCGCATGTCCGCATGGGCATCGAAGCGGAAGTGCCAAAAGTTGCAACGCTCTTGGGTCAATGCGGGATCAACGGCCGAATAATTAAGAAACAAGACCTGCTGGCTGGGCTCGCGTTCATTGTGCTTTTGAACAGCCTCTACCAAAGCCGCAGCGATCGCTGAGCTATTGCCCTGCAAGATCACCCGGGCACCCTCGTCAATGGCCAAGCGCAGGCCCGCCAAAGCCTCCTCCACCTGCCCCTTGCTGTCATAGCGCTCCAACTGCAAAGGGCGGTTGGACCCCGGCAACTTCACACCGCCACGTTGGGCCACCCGCTCCACAGCCCAGTTGATGTTGCGCCAGACCGCATCACCCGTGTTGGCAAATGGGCCGCTGAACGATTCGATCACCGCCAATTTGATGGGGGCTTCGGCGTTTTTTTGCGCCCAAACTTGGAAAGAAAGCAAATTCAAAAGCGCGCCAGATAGCGCCCAAAAGACCCATTTCAAGACCTGATTTGAAAAAAGATTCATGCCCTTTTGCCCTTGAATGTCGTTGGCCTGGACTCAACTGTTGATGACCGCGGAAAAAGCCGCGCAGTGTAACCCCCACCAGGAGAAAACCATGTTCTTTACCCCCATCGCACCAGTGACTTACCGCAACAATGCCCGCATGGGTGTGGAGCGTTTTTTGAAGGAAGTCGCCCGCCCCTTGTCGTCACCCTCCACCGAGTTCGAACAAGATGAACAGCAATACAAGCTGAGGATGGACGTGCCCGGTGTTTCGCGCGAACAACTTTCCGTATTGATCGAAGAGCAAGTGGTGACAATCTCCACCCTGGCCGATGCACCCCGGGCTTACAAGGCCTTGTTTGAATTGCCCATGCCCATCGATGCCGCCGCCAGCAGCGCCAAACTCGAGCATGGTGTGTTGAACCTGGTGCTGATCAAGAAATTGCCAGAAAACAAGGCCCAGGCCTTGATGGTTCAGTGAACTTGCGATAACTGGTGCAAGGGCCAGCGGGGTCGCACATCAAAGGCATCGCCGTGGGTCAGGCGCATACCAGGCAAGGCTTGGATGCGCATGGCTGCGGCCATGGCAATCATCGCCCCGTTATCGGTGCACAGGTGCAATTCGGGGTAATGCACCTGCACCCCTTGCTTCAAACAACTGGCATTCAATTGTTCGCGCAATGACCGGTTGGCACCCACGCCACCGGCCACCACCAGTCTTTTCAGGCCTGTTTGCGCCAAGGCCTTCATCGATTTTTTGACCAACACGTCCACAATGGCCGCTTGGGTGCTGGCCGCCACATCGGCCGCCCTTTCTGCCAAGGCGGGTCCGAGGCGCTGGGTTTGGGTCAAAACCGCCGTTTTAAGCCCTGCAAACGAAAAATCCAAATGGCCGCTGTTGAGCAAGGGCCGGGGCAAGGCAAAAGCGCTGGGGTCTCCCTGCATGGCCAATCTTGCCAATGCAGGACCACCGGGGTAAGGCAAACCCAACAGCTTGGCCGACTTGTCAAAAGCTTCACCCGCCGCATCGTCAATGGTTTCGCCCAACAGGGCGTAATCGCCCACCGCGTTGACCTGCATGAGCTGGGTATGGCCACCAGACACCAACAAAGCCACGAAGGGAAAGGACGGCGGCTGCTCGCTCAAAAAAGGGGAAAGCAGATGCCCCTCCAAGTGGTGCACCCCCAGCAAAGGTTTTTGCCAGGCGCTGGCCAAACCGGCGGCGACCCCAGCCCCCACCAACAATGCGCCGGCCAAACCCGGACCACGGGTATAGGCCACCACATCAATGTCCTTGGCTTGAACACCCGCCTGGGTCAACACAGCATCGGTCAAGGGAATCACACGGCGAATATGGTCTCGGCTGGCCAACTCAGGCACCACCCCGCCATAGGCCTGGTGCATTTCAATTTGTGAGTGCAAGGCTTGGGCCAACAAAACAGGCAGGCGCTGGCCTGAAGGTGCGTCGCTCGAGGTGGTTCGCACCAAGGCCACACCGGTTTCATCGCAAGACGATTCAATGCCCAAAACAATCATGTGTCCAGTGTAGCCCCGGCATGCGAGACAATCTTGCCATGGGCATCCGTGCGTACCTCAAAGAAATCGGCCGTGGCAAAGATGGCGCGCGGCCTTTGGACCGCGCACAGGCCGCCGATTTGATGGGTCAGTTGTTAGACAACCAACTCACCGACTTGGAAATCGGGGCTTTTTGCTTGGCCATGCGCATCAAGGGCGAAACACCCGATGAAATGGCGGGCTTTTTGGATGCCACCACCGCCCGCTTGAACCTGCTGGAATGCCCTGCACCCTCGACCGCATTGGTCATCCCCAGCTACAACGGTTCGCGCAAACTGCCCTTGCTCACACCTTTGCTGGCCATGCTGCTGGCCCGCCATGGATTTGCCGTTTTGGTGCACGGTTGCAGCACCGAAGACAAGCGCGTCTCCAGCGAATCGGTTTTTGCAGCCCTGGGCTGGCCTGTCACAGCCGACACCTCGGCGCTCCTGCCCGGCCAGGTTCGCTACGTCCGCACCCATGATTTGTCGCCCGTCCTGCAAAAACTGTTGGATGTGCGGCGCACAGTGGGTTTGCGAAATCCAGCGCACAGCATGGTCAAAATGCTCAATCCCGTGCGCGGTCCGGCCCTTTTGGTGTGCAGCCACACCCACCCGGAATACGCCACCAGCATGGCGCAAACCCTGTCGCTGGTTCAGGCCCATGCCCTGCTGATGCGCGGCACCGAAGGCGAACCGGTGGCCGACCCAAGGCGCACACCGGCCATGAACGCATTCATTCAAGGAAAAGCCCTGCCCATGATGCCCATGCAAACGGGCAGCCTGACCGATTTGCCACCATTGCCGCAAGACAACAGCCCCGAAGCCACGGCCCGCTACATCCATGATGTGCTGACAGGCAAGCAAGCCGTTCCACCACCATTGGCCCATCAAATTGATGTGTTGGTCCAACTGGGCAAGATGTTGCCCCAACCCCATGCCACCGCTGGTGCCACATGAAGCAGCCGCATTTCACTCCCAAGGTCAGTTTGGTGGGCGCAGGTCCTGGCGACCCGGACATGCTGACCCTCAAAGCGCTCAAAGCCTTGCAGTCGGCCAGCTTGATCTTGGTCGATGACTTGGTCAGTGAAGACATCCTGGCCTTGGCCCCTGAGACGGCACAGGTGGTGAAGGTGGGCAAGCGCGGGGGCTGTCGCTCCACGCCCCAAGCTTTCATCCACAAATGGATGGTGCAAGCCGCTTTGTCGGGTGAAAAAGTGGTCCGACTCAAGGGAGGCGACCCGCTGATTTTTGGACGCGGCGGTGAAGAGGTGGACCATTTGCGCTCGTCCGGCATTGAAGTGGAGATCATCAATGGTGTGACCTCGGCTTTGGCGGGCATGGCAGGACTGCAAACCGCCCTGACCCACCGCGATCACGCACAAGGCGTTTTATTTGTGACGGGTCACCGCCAAGCCAGCGGTGCAAGCACGCCTTGGACGGACATCGCGCGCGCAGCCCACAGCGCGCGCTTGACCTTGGTGATTTACATGGGCGTGGCCGAGTTGAACCACATCCAAGCCCAATTGCTCTTGGGTTTGCCGCCCAGCACGCCCGTGGCTTTACTGCAAAACATCAGTTTGCCCGACCAGCGGCATGCCATCACTTGCTTGTCAGATGCCTCGCAATGCGCAGCCGAGCACGGTTTCTCCAGCCCCACCGTCATCGTGGTGGGCGAGGTGCTCTCTGGCATTCAAGCCCTGGGATTGAACGGGGACACGCTGGTTCAAGCGCAGAAAAGCCAGGCCTGACAGCACCAATCCTGGGCATTTGCCAGGGTCTGGCCAGCGCACCGGCTGGCCCATGCGAAAATCCTGTGAATCAAACCTGAGACGGACACCCACACATGGAAGCAGAACGCATCAACCAAATTGGCAATCAGTTGCAAGACCTCAGCGCTCGCACCGTCGAGTTGCGGAGGTATCTTTGACTACGATGCCAAATTCGAGCGACTGAGAACCGTCAACGCCTCGCTGGAAGATCCCAGCGTATGGAATGAGCCCAAAAAGGCCCAAGAACTGGGGCGAGAGAAAAAATCCCTGGAAGATGTGGTGCTGGTCTTGGGCCGATTGACCCAAGAACTCTCAGACAACCTGGAGTTGTTTGAGATGAGCCGGGAAGAAAATGACGAGGCCGGCTTGATCACCATCGAAAGTGAAGCCAGCAGCCTGTCGGCCGACATTGAAAAATTGGAGTTTCGGCGCATGTTCAACAACCCCGCCGACCCCAACAATGCATTCCTGGACATTCAAGCCGGTGCCGGTGGCACAGAGGCTTGCGATTGGGCCAGCATGCTGCTGCGCCAATACCTCAAGTACGCTGAGCGCAAAGGCTTTAAAGCGACGCTGGAAGACGAGTCACCGGGTGATGTGGCGGGCATCAAAGGTGCCACCTTGAAGATCGAAGGTGAATACGCTTTTGGTTTGTTGCGCACCGAAACCGGTGTGCACCGCTTGGTGCGCAAGTCACCCTTCGACTCTTCGGGCGGCCGCCACACCAGTTTTGCCAGCATATTTGTCTACCCCGAAGTGGACGACTCGATCGAAATCGACATCAATCCCGCAGACGTGCGCACCGACACGTTCCGTGCCAGCGGTGCGGGCGGGCAACATATCAACAAAACCGACTCTGCCGTTCGACTCACCCACATTCCCACTGGCATCGTGGTCCAGTGCCAAGACGGACGCAGCCAGCACAGCAACCGCGATGTGGCTTGGAAGCGTTTGCGCTCCCGCCTCTACGACCATGAAATGCGCATCCGCATGGAAGCCCAGCAAAAACTCGAAGACACCAAAACCGATGTGGGCTGGGGTCATCAAATTCGCAGCTATGTGCTGGACCAAAGCCGCATCAAAGACTTGCGCACCAATGTCGAGATCAGCAACACCCAAAAAGTGCTGGACGGCGACTTGGACAGCTTTATTGAAGCCTCTCTCAAACAAGGCGTTTAACACGCTTGATTCAACCCAACCACCCAGGAAGCCCACATGCTTGAAGGCACATCCGCTGTGATCCGCCGCGAAGACCACACGGCCCCCGCATTTTGGATAGACACGGTTGATCTGACCATCGACCTGGACCCCAGCAAAACCCGCGTGCTCAACAAAATGCAGGTGCGCCGCAACCCGGAGGTCAGCGTGCAAGCCCTGCGCTTGGACGGTGAAGAACTCAATCTCGCCCGTGTCATGGTCAATGGGCAAGGCACCAGCTTCAAAATGGACCAAGGCCAGTTGGTGTTGGAGAACCTTCCAGAGGGTTTGCAGCCCTTCGAACTGGAAATTTTCACCACTTGCAACCCCAGCAAAAACACCCAACTGTCTGGCCTTTACCTGAGCCAAGATGCTTTTTTCACCCAGTGTGAGGCCCAAGGCTTCAGGCGCATCACGTATTTTTTGGATCGCCCCGATGTGATGTCGCTCTATCGGGTGACGTTGCGCGCCGATAAATCGGCCTACCCCGTGTTGTTGTCCAACGGCAATTTGACAGCGCAATCCGACCTGCCCGACGGGCGGCACATGGCCCAGTGGACCGACCCCCACAAAAAGCCCAGTTACCTGTTTGCCCTGGTTGCAGGACCACTGGTGTGCCGCGAACAACGCATCACCGCCCGATCCGGTCGCGAACATGTGTTGCAAATTTATGTGCGCGCTGGCGACTTGGACAAAACCGACCATGCCATGCAGTCTTTGATCGCCAGCATCGCCTGGGATGAATCCCGCTTTGGCCTGGGCTTGGACCTGGACCGCTTCATGATTGTGGCCACCGCAGACTTCAACATGGGGGCGATGGAAAACAAGGGCTTGAACATTTTCAACACCAAGTACGTGTTGGCCAGCCCCGCCACCGCCACCGATGCGGACTACGCCAACATTGAGAGCGTGGTCGGCCACGAGTACTTCCACAACTGGACGGGCAACCGCATCACCTGCCGCGATTGGTTTCAGTTGTCGCTCAAAGAAGGCCTGACCGTTTTTCGCGACCAAGAATTCAGCCAAGACCTGGCTGGTTCGGCCTCAGCCCGTGCGGTCAAACGCATTGAGGATGTTCGGCTGCTTCGCAATACGCAATTTGCCGAAGACGCAGGCCCCATGGCGCACCCTGTGCGGCCAGACAGCTACCAAGAAATCAATAATTTTTATACGGTCACGGTGTACGAAAAAGGGGCGGAACTGGTTCGCATGATGCAAACCTTGCTGTCGCAGCCCCAAGACCCCCAAGGCCGAGATGGTTTTGCCCGTGGCATGGCTTTGTACTTTCAACGCCACGATGGTCAGGCTGTCACCTGTGATGACTTTGCGCAAGCCATTGCCGATGCCAACCCCACCTCTGCCTTGGCGCAACACCTGGTGGCATTCAAACGTTGGTATGCACAGGCTGGCACACCACAAGTGCATGCCAGCGCCCAATATGACCCGGCAAACCTGCGCTACACACTCAGCCTGCGCCAGACTTGCGGGCCCACCCCCGGTCAAGCACACAAAGAAAATTTTGTGATTCCCGTGATGGTGGGCTTGCTGGGTGCCCAAGGCCAGGCTTTGCGCCCCGAACAATTGTGTGTGCTCAGCGAAACCCAGCAAGACTGGGTGTTTGAAGGCATTGCCAGCGAGCCCGTGCCTTCGCTGCTGCGCGGATTCAGTGCGCCCGTGGTTTTGCACTTCAACTACAGCCAATCGCAGTTATTGAGCCTGCTCGCGCACGACAGCGACCCGTTCAACCAATGGGAGGCCGGACAGCGTTTGTGCACAACTGCCGCCTTGAAGGCCATCGCGAGCGACACCATGCCCTCGGCCATCCTGCCCACCGAAGTGATTCAAGCCCTGGGGCAATTGCTGCAATCGGTACGGCTCGATCCCGCCTTCAAGGAACTGGCCCTGACCTTGCCCAGCGAGGCCTACTTGGCCGAGCAATCCGAGTTGGTGGACCCGCTTCGCATCCACCAGGTCCGCCAAGCCATGCGCATGCAATTGGCCAATGATCTGCATGCCGTGTGGCAGCAGGTTTACGAATCGCACCGCAGCCGGGGCACATTCAGCACCGATGCAAAGGCCATGGGCCAGCGCGCCTTGGCCAACATGGCTTTGCTGCACCTGTGTTTGGGCCCAACCGAACCAGGGCCTTCGCCTTGGGCCGATCAAGCGCTGCACGCCTTCCACCAAGCCAGCAACATGACCGACCGCATGGGGGCTTTGCAAGCCCTGGTGCAAGCACAACACCCCCACGCGCAACAGGCCTTGGCGCGATTCCACCAGCTGTTTGCCCGCGATGAATTGGTGATTGACAAATGGTTTGCCTTGCAAGCCAGTGCGCCCGATCTCGATGGCTCGGTTCTGGTGCAAGTCAAACAATTGATGCGCCACCCCGACTTCCAATTGCGCAACCCCAACCGGGCCCGCAGCTTGATTTCGACCTATTGCCACAGCAACCCAGCGGCCTTTCACCGGCCCGATGCATCGGGGTATGTCTTTTGGAGTGAACGGGTGATCGAGATCGATGCCATCAATCCCCAAGTGGCCGCCCGATTGGCCCGTGCCATGGACCGCTGGCGCAAACTCGCCCAGCCTTATCGCGATGCCGCCTGTGAAGCCATCAAACGGGTGGCTGCCAAACCAGACTTGAGCAAAGACGTGCGTGAGGTGGTGACCCGCGCGCTGCAAGAAAGCACATCATGAACGTATCCCTGTCCCGCTATTTGGTCGAGGAGCAGCGCTCCAAAGGAAAAATAACCCCTGAACTGCGTTTGCTGCTGGAAGTCGTGGCCCGCGCTTGCAAAAGCATCAGCCATTCGGTCAACAAAGGTGCATTGGGCGGGGTGCTGGGCACGGCAGGATCCGAAAACGTGCAAGGCGAAGTTCAAAAAAAGCTCGACATCATCGCCAACGAAGTGCTGATCGAGGCCAATGAGTGGGGCGGGCATTTGGCCGCCATGGCCTCGGAAGAAATGGACAGCATCCATGTGGTGCCCAACCGCTATCCGCAAGGCGAATACCTGCTGCTGTTCGATCCTTTGGATGGCTCCAGCAACATCGATGTCAACGTCAGCATCGGAACCATTTTCAGCGTGCTGCGCAAACCCGAGGGTGATGCCGGCGTGAGCGAAGCCGATTTTCTGCAAGCGGGCCATTTGCAAGTGGCCGCCGGGTACTGCGTTTATGGCCCCCAAACCACCTTGGTGTTGACGGTGGGTGATGGGGTGTCCATGTTCACCTTGGACCGCGAACAAGGCTCTTTTGTACTGACCCAAGACAAGGTCAGCATACCCGCCGACACCAAAGAGTTCGCCATCAACATGAGCAATATGCGCCATTGGGATGAACCGGTGCAACGCTACATCTCAGAGTGCCTGCAAGGCAGCGAGGGACCGCGTAAAAAAGATTTCAACATGCGCTGGATCGCCAGCATGGTGGCCGACGTGCACCGCATCCTGACCCGGGGCGGGGTGTTCATGTACCCCTGGGACAAACGAGAACCGCACAAGCCCGGCAAATTGCGCCTGATGTACGAAGCCAACCCCATGTCTTGGCTGATCGAGCAAGCCGGCGGCGCGGCCACCAACGGACGGCAACGAATTTTGGATATCCAACCCAGCCAATTGCATGAACGGGTCAGCGTGATCTTGGGGTCCAAGAACGAAGTCGACCGCGTCACCGCGTACCACCAAAGCACTCCAGCTTGAGCCGCCCTTTATAATTTTCAGATTCCAAAGCCGGAATAGCTCAGTCGGTAGAGCAGCTCATTCGTAATGAGAAGGTCGGGGGTTCGATTCCTCTTTCCGGCACCAACAGGTTTTGCCCCGCACCGGGATCCCCCCTCATCCATAAGGCCTGTCCATGCACACCACCGCCAAATTATTGACCGCACTGACCGTCTCTGCCTTGCTCACCGCCTGCCCTGGCAGCAGCGGAGATTCGAGCTCCACCACCACAACCACCATCTACGGTTTGGCCTACGACAGCACCAATTCCAAACTGTATGTGGCCAACGCGGGTCGCAGCACCATCCAAAGCTTGGACCCTTCGGCTTTGACCAATTCACCCGTGACCTTGGCCGGTGGCGACAATGTCCCCGGCACCACCAATGGCGATGGCACGGCCGCACGCTTCAACAACCCCATGGGTTTGGCCATGTCTGGCACCACCTTGCTGGTGGCCGATACCGGCAACAGCCTGTTGCGAAAAATCACTTCACTGACCGGCACCAAAACCGTGGCCAATTACGCCGCCGCCGGAACATTCAGCTACCCCATGGAAATGGCGGCCTCTGCCACTGACTTGTACGTGGCGGACACCAACAACCATGCCATCAAGAAAATAACGCTGGCCTCTGAGGCCATCGAGCTCTGGGCGGGCACCTCTGGCACCTCGGGTACCACCACGGGTGTCACCCGATTGAGTGCCTTGTTCAACCAACCCACGGGCATTGCAGTCAACACCGCCAATACAGTGGTCTATGTCAGCGAATCGGGCAGCCACACCATTCGAAAAATCGATATTGCAAGCGGCAATGTGACCACCATTGCCGGTGTGGCTGGCACCAGCGGTTATAAAAATTCAACCACCGGTACCTCGGCCAACTTTTACCTGCCAACCACCTTGGTGTATACCAATAATGCGCTGTATGTGACCGATACGGGCAACCATGCGATCCGGAAAATCGACACCACCACCAATGCAGTCACCACATTCGCTGGCAGTGCAGGTGCAGCCGATACCAGCCTGACCGCGGTTTCTGGCAGCACCGATGGCACGGGTACCGCAGCCCGGTTTTATGGCCCCAGGGGCATTGCCCTCAACGGTCAAACCCTTTATGTGAGCGATCAAGCAGGCACCAAACTGCGGCAAATCAACCTGACCACCGGCGAAGTGACGACCTTCACCAAAACCTTCTAAAGCCACTGCGACTTGGGGGCCAGTCAACCGCTGGCCTCACAAACCCAGCACCCGCTCCGCGTTGCCGTGCATGATTTTTTCCATGACCTCGTCTTTGTAGCCGAGCTCATGCCATTCTTTGAAGATGCGCTCATAAGGCAAGCTGGGGTAGTCGCTGCCAAACATGATCTTGTCTTGCAAACGGCCGCGAATATCCACCTTTAAATTGCCCGGGAAGTGCTTGGGGGCCCAGCCCGACATTTCCCAATAAACATTGCCTTTGTGCAAGGCCACTGCGGTGGTCTCTTCCACCCAGGGCCAGCCTGGATGGGCCATGATGATTTTCAAGTTGGGGAAATCGGCTGCCAGGTCATCGATGTGGGACGGGTGTGCATGGCGCACCCGCGCGCCGTTGCCCCCTGGCATGCCCGCGCCCATGCCCGTGGTGCCCACATCGATCATCACCGCCGCGCCCAAGCCATTGATCACCTCAAACAAATCGTAGTAACGCCTGTCGTTGACCGCAAAGTGCTGCATGATGGGGTGGAAGTGAAAGCCAATGAAGCCCAACTCTTGCACCGCTTTTTGGGCTTGTCGAATCGCAATTTCCCCTTTGGCCGGTTCCACCGCCCCCCAGCATTGGATGACCCTCTCGGGGTGGCGCTTCCACATGCCGTGCACATACTCATTGGTACATGGGGGTGTGGCCACAGTGGTTTCCAAGTCCAAGGCCACCAGGCAGGCTTGCACACCAGCGCCGGTGAATTCTGCGATCACATCGTCCTCGGTTTTGGCCACCCAGTCGCGTTTCCAATAGGTGGCCAAGGCCTCAGGATAAGGCCCCTGTGCATCGATCCATGTTTGGGTACCGGGGTAGCAGTGCAAGTCAATCACGCGCATTTTTGGTTCCTTCAAAGCTTGGCAGCGAGTTTGGCCGCCACCATTTCGCCCAGGGATTTTTTAGACACTTTGCCAAAGGTGGACACCGGGAAATCGGGCAGGATTTCCAAGCGCTCGGGCAACTTGAACTTGGCGATTTCTTGCTGGGCCAAAAACGCCACCAATTCCGCCAAGCTGAGGCTTTGTGCTGGCTTGAGGATGACACAAGCGCACATTTTTTCGCCCATGGCAGGGTCGGGCATGGGCACACAGGCCACGTTTTGAACCGCCGGGTGCATGAGGATGAGGTTTTCAATTTCCTCGGCACTGATTTTTTCGCCGCCGCGGTTGATCAGGTCTTTTTTGCGCCCCTCGACCACGTAATTGCCGCTCGGGTGCTTGCGCATCAGATCGCCCGAGCGGTAAAAGCCATCGGCGGTGAATTGGCGCGCGTTGTACTCGGGCACACCGTAGTAGCCGCGCAAGGTGTAAGGGCCTCGACAGGCCAATTCGCCCACCTCGCCATCGGGCACTTCGCGCCCTTCGTCATCGATGAGCCGGACTTCATCATCGACACACACAGGCCGCCCGCAGGTTTCCAACAACACCTCTTCCGGGTCTCCAGAGCGCACAAACATCAACAAACCTTCGCTCATGCCAAAGTTTTCTTGCACAAAGGCATTGCGAAACAGTTGGCGGGTGCGCAACCTCACTTCGGGTTGCATGCGCTGACCGCCGCTTTGAATCAGCCGGACCGAATCCAACTGGTGATCGGTGATGGACGGATCGTTGATCAGCCTGATCAACAGAGCGGGCACCACCTTGATGTGGGTCACCCCATGGCGCTCAATGAGTTGGAACATTTCGCCCGGGCGGGTGTTGCCATGCAAAACCACGGTGGCACCATGCAACATGAAGCCTTGAATGCCTGGGCAAGCCAAGGGCAGGTTGTGGGCAATGGGCAAGACCAGCAACAAAACCGAATCGGGCCCAACCTCCACCACCTCAGAGGCCACCTTGGAGTTGTAGGCGTAATCGTTGTTGGTGCGCGGAATGAGCTTGGGAATGCCCGTGGTGCCGCCAGACAACTGAAAAATACAAGGGTCGGTGGGGGCGATGTCAATCCGTCGCCAATCATCGGCCGCACGCTGGGCCGGGGTTTCGATCAAGGCGCGCAAATCATGCTCACCCGGGCCAGCCTGGCCCAATACCAAACGCAAGCGCAAGCACGGGTTGGCCTCTTGCACCCGATCGATCATGGGGGCGAAAGCAAAGTCACCCGCCCGATCAGGGTAGACACAGCAGGTGGCTTGGGACAGCTGGGTGAATTGGCTGATCTCTGCGAACCTGTGGGTGACCAAGGCCGCAATCGGGATACAACCCATTTTTTGCAGCGCGAAGTACAGAATGACGAACTCGGCCACATTGGGCAGGGTGGGCACCACCCGGTCCAAAGGTTTCAAACCCAGGTCCATCAGGTTGAGGGCCAAGTTGCTGCTCAGCCGGTCCACGTCCGCATAAGTGAACCGACGATCACCGTCGATCAAGGCCACCCGCTGGGCATGGGCGCGAAACACATCGTCGAACTCATCGCGCAGGGCACGGTCGCGCCAATAGCCTTTGGCGCGGTACTTGGCAGCAAACTCGGGTGGAAACGGAACAAATCCTTCAAGCATGTGGCCCCCTCAGGTTGAGCTGGTAAAGCCGCCGTCGATGACGACGATCTCGCCGGTGACAAAGCGGTTGCCTTGGATGAGGCTCATCATGGTTTCGGCCACATCATCGGCAGTGACGCAGCGCTTGAGCGGGGTGAGCTTGGCCCGCTTGCCCATCAAATCGTTGTATTTGTCACCCAACATGCGCTGCATCCAATCCCCCTCCATCCAGCCCGGGGCCACGGCATTGACGCGAATTTCCGGCCCCAGGTTCCAGGCCAAGGTCTTGGTCATGTTGACCACTGCGGCCTTGCTGGCGGCATAGGGCAATGGCTGTGGGCCGGGCCGCAAACCCACGATGCTGGCGGTGTTGACGATGCTGGGATGGGTGCCCTTGCGCAGCAAAGGTACCGCCGCCCGCGTGACTTGGAACAAACCGCGCACATTGACCGCAAAAGTGCGGTCCCACTCGGCCATGTCCAAACTCTCCAAATCTTTGACCTTCCACTTGGCGGTGGTTCCGGCGTTGTTGACCAAGGCATCCAAATGGCCGAATTCGGCCTCGACCTGGGCGAGCATGGCGCGAACCGCTGCATCGTCGCTGACATCACAGGGCAGGAGCATGGTTTGGGCCCCGGCTTGCTGGGCCAAGGCGGCCAATTCTTGGGCCGCCTTGGCGCTGGAGGCGTAATTGATGGCCACATCGTAGCCCGCCTGGGCCAAGGCCAATACCGCACTGCGGCCAATGCCAGTGGCACCACCGGTGACCAGGGCTTTTTTTCGGTTGTTCATGGGGAAATCACTCAGTGGAGAAATGGGAAAAACGCTTCAAATGGCATCCATTGACTGGATCGCTTTCAACTGTATCAGAGCCCCATCTGCACCCCGACGCAAAGACCGCCCAACCCGCGCTGATCAACCGCGCGCATTCCCCAGAAAGCCCCCCTTGAGCAGTACCAAAATCGACATTTACAACCACGTCATGCCACCGGCCTATGTGGAGTTGGTGAAAACCCACGGCAAAGAACCGGGCATGGTCAAACGCATGAGCCAATTGCGCATGCTGTGGGACATGCCCGCGCGCGTGGCCATGCTGGATCAATTTCCGGATGTGCAGCAAATCATTTCATTGGCGGTGCCCTCGCCCGACATGCTCGGCGGACCCGATCAGTCGCCCGCCTATGCCCGCGTGGCCAACGAAGGCATGGCAGACATTTGTCGCCAATGGCCCCACAAGTTCCCCGGTTTTGTGGCCTCCTTGCCGATGAACAACCCCGAAGCCGCCCTGCTGGAGATGGACCATGCCATCGACAAGTTGGGGGCCAAGGGTGTGCAAATTCTCACCAGCGTCAACGGACGACCGATGGACGACCCTGCTGTTTTTTCGATTTTTGAGCGCGTCACCCGCCACCACCAATTACCGGTTTGGATGCACCCCACCCGCCCTGGCTCGCGGGCCGACTACCCCAGCGAGGACAAATCGCAATACGAGATTTGGCAAGTGCTGGGCTGGCCCATGGAAACCAGCGTGGCCATGGCCCGCATGGTGTTTTCAGGCCTGCTGGAAAAGCTGCCTGATTTGCGCCTGATTACCCACCACTGTGGTGGCATGCTGCCTTACTTTTCAGGCCGAGCCGAAACCTTGTGGGCCCAAATGGGCAGCCGCAGCGTGGATGGTGCCGAGGCCGATGTGCTCAAGCGTTTGTCCAAGCCGCCGATTGAATATTTCAAAATGTTTTATGGCGACACCGTGCTCGGTGGATCGTCCTCAGCCTTGCGCTGCGGCTTGGATTTTTTTGGACCCGACCACGTGGTGTTTGCCAGCGATTGCCCGTTTGACCCCGAAGAAGGCCCGATGTTCATCCGCGAAGGCATTCGATCGGTCGAAGACCTGCAATTGCCGGTGGAGGACGCACGCAAAATTTATTTTGGCAATGCCTTCAAACTGCTCCAGCGCAAAGGCGCTTGAGCCTTCACCACAGGAGTTCCCATGTTGATGTTTTCTTGGACGCGCAAATTCAAATGCATGGCCGCGGTCGCTGGCCTGTGGCTGTCAGCAGCGGCTGGGGCCGCTTATCCCGAACGCACCGTCACCTTGGTGGTGCCTTTCACGCCCGGCAGTGGCAGTGACATCATTGCCCGCATCATCGCGCCCAAACTCAGTGAGCGCTGGAAGCAAGCCGTGGTGGTGGACAACAAACCCGGTGCCAGTGGCAACATCGGTGCCGACGCAGTGGCCAAGGCCGCGCCCGATGGCCACACCTTGTTGATGGCCATCAACACCATCACCATGGCCCCGCACATGTACAAGCGGGTCCCGTTTGACCCCACCACCGATTTTGTGCCCGTGATGAAAATGGCCGTGGCCAATTTCGCCATCGTGGTGCACCCGCAAATCGGTGCCCAGGATTTGGCGGGCGTGATCGCGCTGGCCAAAGCCAAGCCCGGGCAAATCAATTTTGGCTCGCCCGGCAACGGCACGCCCCACCACCTGGCCATGGAATTGATGAAGCAACAACTGGGCTTTGACATGCTGCACGTGCCCTACAAAGGCATCAGCAATGCCACCACCGATTTGATCGGTGGCCAGGTTCAATTGATGTTTGCCAGCGTCCATTCCATGCTGCCGCATGTGAAATCTGGGCGCTTGCGCATGCTGGCAGCCACGGGTGCCACGCGCTCACCCATCACCCCCAATGTGCCGGTGTTCAAGGAGTTGGGCATTGACTTCATGGATGCCGTGGACTCTTGGTATGCGCTGCTGGCCCCGGCCAAAACCTCGGGCGATATTGTCAAAGCTTTGCACCGCGATGTGTCTGCGGTATTGGCCTTGCCCGATGTGAGAGAGCAATTGACTGCCCAGGGCCTGGCCATTCAAATCAGCAGCCCCGAGCAACTCGGTGAATTGGTGAAAGCCGACCATGCGCGTTGGCGCAAAACCGTGGCCGATGCCAAACTGCCGATCGAGTGACCGGTCCTCAGTGCCCCAAAACCTGAGGCAAATGCAATGCCAATTCGGCCGCATGCTCGCCGCGCCAGGCAACGATGTGATCCGGCCGAATCAACACCATGCTGGCCTGGTACAGCGCTTGGAGTTCAGGCACATCGGGTTGCACCGAGCACAAGTCCATGCCCAATGCTTGGGCTTTTTCAAAAACCGCTGCGGTATCCCAAGGTCCCTGCCCCAACAACAGCAAGGTCCATTCGCGGTGGAACACATCGAACAATGAGCGCCCATCGGGCAGCCATGCATGGGGCGGCCTGCCCCCAGGGCAGGCACTGGCCTGGTAATCGTTGGCGGTGTCTGGTGGTGGCGATGTGCCATCTGAAATGATCAAGGGTGAGCCGTCATAGCGCCCGCCAAAAGTGACACCCGGGATGTTGAACTCCAAGCGCACATGGGCATTGAGGGCCTCACTGGCCTCATCGCGCGCAGCTTGGCCCTGTGGCCCGTCGGACTCCAGCGCCTCATCGGCCACCAGCAATCCCACCGAATCGGCAAATTGGCGCGCATAAGTGGTGTTGCGCACGGCCAAAGGACGGCGTTCGGCTTCGTAACTGTCCAACAAAGCCACGGGTGAAGTGCCTTTGCACACCGAGGCAAGTTTCCAACCCAGGTTGACCGCATCTTCCACCGCGGTGTTGTAGCCCAAACCACCGGTGGGCGTGAACAAGTGGGCGGCATCCCCCATCAAAAAAACCCGCCCTTTGGAAAACCGCTCGGCCACCAGGGCGTGGCCAGCCGTCCAGGTTTGGCGGGACAAAATCTCGATGTCCACGTCAAAACCCAAGGTCTGCGCCACCAACTCCCGCGCAGCGCTTTCGTCAATCGCATCAGCGTCTTCGTCCTCGTGCAAGGCGGCATGCAAAGCAAAATCTTGTTGGCCGTCCACCGCCACCAAAAAGCCCCGGCGATGCGCATTGAAAGTGACATACATCCAAGCCCGGTCGTGCGGGATGCGTGTATACATTTGTGGCGAGCGCAGGTAAATGGCGTGCATCAAACCGCCCATGAATTGGCGTTTGATCCCACTGGCCCCGGTATGGCCAATGCCCAATTGGGTGCGCACCATGCTGCGCGGCCCATCGGCGCCCACCATGAATTGGCTGCGCACCTGCATAGCCTCACCACCCGCCGTGGGTGAAACCCACGCGTCTACATGGTCTGGGTGCAGCTCAAAGCGGTCCAATCGCCACGCAAATCGAATGTCATTGCTGGGCCATTTTTGGGCATGTTTGAGCAGCACCGGTTCAACCCATTTTTGCGACACGCGGTGGGGCAATTCGGCAGCGCTCCAGGCTCCCGTCATGGCGCGCACACGGGTGATGGCTTGCTCGGCCGTGGGCAAACGCAGGCGGGCCAGCTCATGCCCGCCCAAACGGGTGAAATAAGCAATGTCGGTGGGGTGATCGGCTGGCAAACCCAGTGCGCGTATTTCCTGGGCAAAGCCCAAGCGCCGGTAATGCTCCATGGTGCGCGCTTGGGTGGCATTGGCTTGGGGGTTGAAGGCCGTCGATGATTTGGCATCGACCAACAAAGCGGGCACACCGCGCTGGCCCAGTTCATTGGCCAACATCAAGCCGCTGGGCCCACCCCCGACGATCAAAACTGGAACTTGCATCATGGACAACCGTGGCTTGGGTCAGAGGGGTAAAGGGCAAACATATACTGGCATTATTGACCATCCCCTGTGCAGCAGGCGTGAGCGGCACAGAGGGATTGATCATTTTCATCAGCATCGTTTGAAAGCCTTTCCATGAAAAAAATACTGTTGCTCGGCTCCGGCGAATTGGGCAAAGAGTTTGTGATCAGCGCCAAACGGCTGGGCTGTCACGTCGTTGCCTGCGACAGTTACGCTGGCGCACCTGCCATGCAAGTGGCCGATGAGCACATGGTTTTCAACATGCTGGACGAAGCGGCCTTGCGACATGTCATCGCCACCCACCAACCCGACTTTGTGGTGCCCGAAATCGAAGCCATCCGCACCGAGGTCTTGCTGGAAGTCGAGCAACAAGGGCAAACCGTGATCCCCAGCGCGCGGGCGGCCAACCTCACCATGAACCGCGACCGCATTCGCCAAGTGGCCACCGAACTGGGTGTGCGCACAGCACGTTACGCCTATGCCGAATCGGCCGCCGAATTGCTGGAACAGTCAGCCGCGATGGGTTTCCCGGTGGTCATCAAACCGGTGATGAGCTCTTCGGGCAAAGGCCAAAGCGTGGCCGCCTCGGCCGCAGACATCCCTTCGAGCTGGGCCTTTGCCTGTGCGGGCATGCGCGGCGATCGCCAAAAAGTGATCGTCGAGGAATTCATCCACTTTGAATACGAAATCACCCTGCTCACCATTCGGCAACACCAAGGGCCCACTTTGTTTTGCCCGCCCATTGGGCATGTGCAAGAGCGCGGCGATTACCAATACAGCTGGCAACCCCAAGCCATGTCGGCCGCGCATTTGCAAGCGGCGCAAGACATGGCCGAAAAGGTCACCGCCAACCTAGGGGGCGCTGGTTTGTTTGGGGTTGAATTTTTTGTCACCCGCGATGAAGTCATCTTCAGCGAACTCAGCCCCCGACCCCACGACACCGGCATGGTCACCTTGGTGGGCCAAAATTTGAGCGAGTTTGACCTGCATGCCCGCGCCATATTGGGCTTGCCCATTCCCTTGATCGAGGCCAGCGAATCGGCCAGTGCGGTGGTGCTGGCCACCCACGAAGGTGTCCATCCCCGCTACGAGGGTGTGGACCAAGCCTTGAGCGTGCCCGGCGTGGATGTGCGCATTTTTGGCAAGCCCAGCACCCGCCCCTACCGGCGCATGGCGGTGGCCTTGGCCAAGGGCCCCAATGCCCTGTCCTTGGCCCGGGCCGCTGCGGCCAAGATACGGGTCGTCTGAACCCACCCTTCCCCACCTGGAAACCCGCCACCATGAAGCCAAGCCCTGCTGCCGAACAAGTTTTTTTCAACGATCCCGCCATCGACCGCTTGATGGGGGTGACCATGGCCTTGGCCACCGAGGTCTATGTGCTGCGTGACCGTTTGCGCGCCTTGGAAAACAGCCTGGTGCAACAAGGCACGGTGGATGCCAAGGCGCTCGAAACAGAAATCAGCCCTGAAGAACTGGCCCAACACCAAGCCGATCGGGATGCCTTTGTGGCGCACCTGCTCTCGCCTTTGTTGGGCCAAGAAAGCAGCCTGGGGGTGAAGCCATGAACCACATGGATGGGCGCTCGTTTTCAGCCGCACAAGATTTCTTGCTGGAGGCCAAAAAATTTTGGACCACCCAGATGTACCCATTGCTGCGCCAGCAAGACCAGGCCATGGCCGCCACAGGCGCTGGGCCTGTCCACGCGCGCATGCAACAAAGCGATCTCTATCCTTTTTTCGCTTGGATGGAAAGGCATTTGCAGCGGATGAAATACGCTGGCCGGTATGGCTTGGCACCATGGCATGACACGCAACGCGCCGAGTTGGAGCAACACCTGTCTGCCATCTCCATCGACATCGTGCCGGGTTTTGCGCTGCCCCCGTATTACCGGTCTTTTGATGTGCACCAGCACCCCGGCGGTTTGATGGGCGACAGCCTGGCGGGCTTTGTGTACGAGCGCGGTGCCAGGTCCACCACGCCGCTGGACAAACATTTTGACTTGCACCACCGGTTCACCAACCTGATCGCTCAATGGATGCAGCCCCAACGCATCTTGGACCTGGGTTGTGGCTTTGGCAAAAGCACCCGACCGTTTGCCCAAACCTTTGCCCAGGCCCAACTGACGGCCACCGACTTGTCCATGCCCTGCTTGAAGCTGGCTCGCCACTTGGATGCGAAAGAACACATCGGCCATGTCACCTACCTGCAAGCCGATGCCTGCGCCAGTGGCTTGCCAGGGGCCCGCCATGACCTGGTGACCTCCACCATGTTGCTGCACGAGCTGCCCCTGCCCCATTTGCGCGAATTGTTCGCCCAGGCCTATCACTTGTTGGAGCCCGGTGGCTGGACCGTCCATTTGGATTTTTTGCCCCAGGTGCAACCGGGCGCAGATGAATTCACCCATTTCATCCATGCAGGTCACTCGGTCAGAAACAACGAGCCCTACATGCAAAGCCTGGCCGCGTTTGATTTAAAAGGCCATTTGCAGGGCCTGGGCTTTAGCGACATCAGCATAGAGCCCTTTGCCGAAAATGACCAAGCCTTGCAAGCGGACTATCCGTTTTGGCGCTTCCCTTGGACCGTGGTGAAAGCGCGCAAACCCTTGTAAGCGATCTGCCCGTGAACCTAATGGGAGACCATGGGCAACCAAGTGGCCAAGGGCGGAAACACAATGATCATGGCGATCAACAGCAAGACGCAGGCGATGAAGGGCATCGCCGCCAAGTAAATGTCTTTCATGGTGGTTTCGGGTGGGGCCACGCCCTTCATCACGAACAACAACAGGCCAAACGGCGGCGTGGTGTAGCCAATCTCCAAAGCCAACAGCATGATCAGGCCAAACCAGGTCAAGTCAAAGCCCAGGGTTTTGGCCAGGGGGAAGAATATGGGCGCGGTCAACAGCATCATGGACAACTGGTCCATGAAGCAACCCAAAAACAAAATCATGCCCAACATGATCATCAGCATGCCCATGGGGGTGAGCTCGAAAGACAAGGCCCAATTCATCAAACCACTGGAGGCACCGGTGAAGGCCAAAATTTGGGCAAATGTGGCCGACCCAAAAATGATCAAAAAAGACATCACCGTGATGCGCAAAGCACCTTCCAAGGACTTGACCCAAGCGCTCCAAGTCATCTCGCCATAGCAAGCGGCCAACACCACCACCGACAAGGCCCCCAAAGCGGCCGCCTCGGTAGGGGTCGCCCAGCCGGTGAGCATGATCAGCACCGAAAAGGCAATCACCGCCACCATGGGCAGCACATCCACCACGATCAATCGGAGTTTTTCTTGGCGCGACACCGGCTCGGCGTTGTACTGGGGTGCCGCAGTGGGATCGAAATAAGTCCAACCCCAGATCAAAATGCCATACATCACTGCCAGCACAAAGCCCGGAATGATGCCCGCGATCAACAGGTCACCCACATCGGTTTGGCCCAAGGTGGCGAGCAAAACGGTCAAAGCTGAAGGCGGAATGATCACTGCCAAACCACCCACACCCATGATGGGGCCAATCGACAGGTATTTGTTGTAACCCCGCTTGGCCATCTCTGGCACCATCAAAGAACCCAGCAAGGCGCAAGCCCCCATGCTCGAACCCGCTGGACCGGCAAAAGCCGTGCCGCCAATCAAGGTCACATACGACAAGCGGCCAGGCAAGTTGCCCAGCAATTTATCAGCCGCATTGAAACATCGGGTGGCCAAATTGGTGTGGTAGAACAACTCGCCCATCAACAAAAACATGGGGATGGGGACCAGGGCAAATGAAGTCATCGACCCAAAGCCGTTGTTGACCGTTTGAATGATGCCGTTGCCGCCGCCCATGAAAATATAGGCCGCGACCAAATTGCCCGCACAAAAAGCCAAGGCCACAGGGACCCCCACCAGCATGAACACCAAAGACATGCCAAACAGGGCGGTGGCAGCCCAGTACCACTCTAAATTCATGAATGACCTTCGGTTTTTTGGGTCGCCAAGGTGGAGGTCAGGTCGCCCAACACGCTCTCGCCCTTGATGAGCAAGCGCAGAAACTCGATGCCCATCATCAAAAAGCCAATGGGGATGAAGATCACCACCATCCAGCGCGGCATGTCCATGGAGCGCACATCGACATCGGAGCGAACGTAGTTGGTCCAGGTCACATCAAAACCGTACCAAGCGATCAAACCGCAGACCAAGACACAGCCCACCCCGACGGCAAAGGTCATGACCCGTCGAAAACGCTCGCCCACCGACATCAGAAAAATTTCCACATACACATGGCCTTTTTCGCGCACCAACCAAGGTGCGCCCAAACAAGGCACCATGAGCAAGGCGTATTCGGTGAAAGTGAACAAATGGGCCGAGCTTTGGAAGCCCAAATTGCGCACGATGACATCGACACAAATGCTGACCATCATGCCGGCCATGAGGAATGCGGCCAACCAAGCCATGACATTGACCAGCCAGTTATAGGCTCGGCTCATATCGGATCCATCCAAAAAATCAAGGGGGCAGGCAACAGAGGGACAGGCCCCCCTGCATCACTTCACCGGAGAGAACAGGTTTCTGAACCGGCTCACATCATCAGAAGCGCCAATTTTGGTCAAGCGCTCGCGCATGCGGTCGTAGCTGGCATTGCGCGCCTCTTCGCCAAATTTGGCGGCAGCCGCAGCCCCCAAAGAAACGCCCTTCACGCCACGCTTCTCCAGTTCAGCGAACTCGCGGTTGCGCAGCTCACGCAGTTCCTTCATGGATGAAACCTCGTGTTCGATCATGACCTTTTGCAGGATTTCTTTGGACTTGTCTGACAAAGAGTTCCACTTGCGCACATTGATGATCACCCCCAAGTCGGTGGTGAAAAACGGTGGGTCCAAGCGGAACTTGAGGAATTTGTCCCAGTTGGCATCCATCAAACCGATTTCGGTCCAGCCGGTGGCATCCACGGTACCGCGCTCCAAGGCGGTATAGGCCTCGGTGGATGGCAAATTGATGATTTGCGCCTTCAAATAATTGGTGAAGAAGGCGTTGTAAATCGGGTTGCCACGCAACTTCACCCCGGCAATATCGAGGTTGCCATTGGCATCGATTTTGGGTTGCGATTTGAACCACATGTGGAACCGAATCCCACTGTCCATCCATCCCAAATACGTCACACCCATGCGGCGAATGTGGGCATCGTTCAAAGCGGACAAGGCACCTGACTTGCGGGCGGTGGGGCCGTCCAAGGTGCTGGCACTGACGGCATCGCACTCGGGGACGCTGCCTGCATAAAAAGCACAGGGGGTGTAGACCATGTCCACCACCCCATCGCGCACCGCATTGGGTTGCTCAAATTGACCGATCGCTTCGGGGCCACCGCGCACCTTGATCTCCACAATGCCCTTGCCAGCGGCATTGACCTTGCGCACAAACTCCAAAAAACTTTTGGAATACACCCAAGTGGCCGGGAAAGCATGCACAGCAGACAAGGTATCAACCGCATGGGCGGGCACTGCCCAAGCTGAAACAGACAACAACAGCGCAGAAAATAGCTTTTTAGTATTCATGGTGTGGTTTGAAAAGGTTGCAATCGAGATTTCAAGAAGTTGCACATCGTAATGATGTGATCCATTCTGTGCAAGCCCCGTTTCCCCTATATCCAATTCTCAATGTGATGCATGTGCATCGGCATAATCAAGTCAACCGAATTGAACTTGGCTTTGCCCACATGAAAACCCTTTCAAACCCCGAATGGCCGACAGCCTTGGCCCGCTTTGGGTTCATGGGCCGCGAAGAGGTTGCAACGCGGCACCACCAAGATTGGAGCGGTTTGACCCCCACCGTTCCCTGGGGCATTGTTTATCCGCGCAACACCGAAGAAGTGGCGGCCGTGCTCCAGTGGTGCCATGAACACCAAACACCCGTGGTCACCCAAGGCGGTTTGACTGGCTTGGCCGGTGGTGCGCACCCCACCCCAGATTGCCTGGTTTTGTCGACAGAAAAACTTTGCGGCATCCGCCATGTGGACCCGGTGATGTGCACCCTGACCGCATGGGCAGGGACCAAGCTACAAGACATTCAGCAAGCGGCCGAAGCCGCTGGTTTGTATTTTCCAATTGATCTGGGCGCGCGTGGGTCTTGCACCATTGGCGGCAACTTGGCCACCAACGCGGGCGGCAACAAAGTGATCCGATACGGCATGACCCGCGAACAGGTGCTGGGATTGGAATGCGTGCTGGCCGATGGCAGCGTGTTGTCGGGCATGAACCAATTGCTCAAGAACAACACGGGCTACGACCTCAAACAGTTGCTCATCGGCTCCGAGGGCACCTTGGGTGTCATCACCCAAGTGGTGTTGCGCTTGCAAGCCAAACCCAGGCACCAACAAAGCGCCATGTGCCGTTGCGAAAATTTTGACCAAGTGCTCGCCACCCTGCAACACTGCCGCCAGCGTTTGGGGCCAGGCTTATTGGCCTTTGAAGTCATGTGGCCCGAGTTCATCCAGTGCATGACCGACGGCCTGCCCAAACTGCGTTACCCGTTTACAGACAAAAATGGCTTTCACCTGTTGATCGAAGAAGGTCATTTTTCAACATCGGCCGACAGCGGTGGCTTGTCAGCTTGCCTGGGCGAATTGCTGGAATCTGCGGTGCTCAGCGATGTGGTCATCGCGCACAGCCAACAAGACAACCTGGACCTGTGGGCCATCCGAGACAGCGTGGCCGAATACGGTCAGGTTCTCGGGCCAGTGATTGGCTTTGACATTGGCCTGCCCGCCTCGGCCATGGTGGCAACCACCCAAACCATGGTCGCTGCCATTCGCCAGCAGTGGGCCGATGCCGTGGTGCTGTTTTTCGGCCACATCGGCGACAGCAACCTGCATGTGGTGGTTCATGTGCCAGGACTGGGCCACGAAGAACAACCCCACCACGCGGTGGAAGCGCTGGTTTATCCCTTGGTGGCCCAAGTCCATGGGAGTGTGTCGGCCGAGCATGGGGTCGGCTTGATCAAAAAACCCTATCTGTATTGCTCGCGCCAGCCGCATGAAATCGCGCTCATGCAAACCATCAAGAACGCGCTCGACCCCCTGCACTTGCTCAACCCCGGAAAAATTTTTGACCGTTCCGCATCCACCCCCAACTTGCCGCCCTGACCACCATGAACACCCCCCACAAAATCTGGATCCAAGGGGCCACCGACCGCGTGGCCCATGCGCCCTACATCACCCAATTGGAGGCGCACGTCCAGCGCATCATTGATCCGGCTTTCAGCCATACCTTCAACACCACCACGCCACCGGCCACCACCACCCATGCGGTGACGGAATTTCGCATGGCCCGCAACTTCATGAAAAACGCCGTCAAGGCCCAACAAGAGGGCTATAGCGCGATCGCGATTTCACACTTCCAAGATGCGGGCTTGGCCGAAGTCAAATCCTTGGTCGATATCCCGGTGATTGGTTTGGGCGAAACCACCATGCTGCATGCCTGCACCTTGGGCCGGCGTTTTGGTTTGATCACCATCAACCCGGTGTTCATCCCCTGGCACGAGGACCAGGTCATTCGCTATGGCCTGTCGCAACGCTGTGTCGGTGTGCGCGCCGTCAATTGCAAGGTCAGCGACTTCATGCATGCCTTTGCCACTGAGGAGGGCTATACCGAACTCGCGCCCAAATTCCAGCGCGAAGTCGATCACCTGCTGGCGGCTGGCGCAGATGTGATCGTGCCCGCCGGTGGGCTGCCCATGATGATGTTTGGCGGCCGACAAGATCACCGCCGCCTGCGCATTGAAACCGATGGGGCCCCCATCATCAACGGCATCACCGTGATGATCAAAGCGGCAGAGTGCGCGGTGCGCATGCGTGAACTCGATGGCATTGCTGTGAGCCGTCGCAGCAATTACGCCCACCCACCCGCGCAAGCGCTGCAAGAATTTTTAGAGCAAGGCTGATGCGGCCGGGGCCAGGGCCCCAGGCCTGGGTTCAAGCATTGCCAAAGGGGTGGCTGGCCACATGTTGCGGGCCCACTGCCTGTGTGCTCGAAATACCCAACTGCGACAGCACCACGGATATTTCAGCCTGCAGCGCCTGCAACCATTGGCGCAAGCCACGCTCACCATGGGCGGCCAATGCATACAAGACGGGGCGGCCCAACATCACCATGTGGGCACCACAGGCCAGCGCTTTGACGATGTCCTCTCCGGTTCGCACCCCGCTGTCAAACACCAAGGGATAGGTTGGACCCAAACGCTGCCGAATCTGGTGCAAGGCACGGATGGCCGAGGGCGCGCTGTCGAGTTGGCGGCCACCGTGGTTGGACACATAAATCGCATCTGCACCAGCCGCCTGAATGCGTTGCGCATCGTCGGGGTGCATCACCCCCTTGACGATCAAACGGCCACGCCACTGCGCGCGCAGCCTGTCCAAAAAGGCCCAATTGGCTCCCGCACGGCTGGCATGGCGATCAAAACCGCCTTGGCTCGGGTCAAAGTTGGCCGGTGCTGGCGCACCCGCCCACAGCGTGGCCAAGGACCAACGGGGGTGCAGGGCAAAGTCCAGAAACTGTTGGGGCCGAATGCGAAATGGCATTTGAAAACCATTTCGCACATCGCGTGGGCGTGGTGCCACTTTGGGCACATCGACGGTGAGCACCAAAGTTTGGTAACCCGCTTGGGCCGCCCGTTGGGCCAAAGCCAAGCCCTGGTCGGCCGAACCGCTCACATACAACTGAAACCAAGCCTGCCCTTGACTGGCAGTGAACATTTTTTCCAAAGGCGTGGATGCAGCGGTGGACACGCCCAAGGGCATCTGCATCTCAGCGGCCAATGTGGCCAACACCAGATCGGCACCCGGAAAGGCCAAATTGCACATGCCCATGGGCGCAATGCCAAACGGCATGGGGTGTTCCTGACCTAAAAAGGGGGTGGCCCAAGTGGCCGGTTGCACATCGGCCAGAACCCGGGGGGTCAGTTTGATGTGGGCCAAATCCGCGGCATTGCCCGCGCTGGCCGTCTCCTGCCCAGCGGCCCCATCGATGTAGTCAAACACCAATCGGGGCAAGCGTTTTTTCGCCAAGCGCCTGGCATCAAAGGCGGTGTGGATCCATTCGGCCATGTCAAAGTCTTTTTTGTGGGCTGGAGTGCAGTCTATCTGCATGCACAAGGGCCATTGGTGGCGATGCGAATCAGCACCCTGAAAAATGGATCAATTTGCCATTTTTGGCTGTTAAGCTTAAACAAAATTACAATAAATGATTAAAATGTTAGTCGAAGCAATTTTTTTCAATTGCGTCTTATTTTTTTACTTTAAGGAAAATCATGAAATCAAAAATTCTGGCCCTGGCTGCCGCCATGGTCTGCACGGGTGCCTTTGCCCAATCCAAGTCCAATGACGACTCGACCTACATGTCCTTGGGTTACAACTCTGGCCAATACACCATTGATGGGCTTGCCAACTTGTCGAATGCCAACCATTTGCTCATCACCCTGGGCAAAAACATCTCTCCTCTCTATGCCGTGGAAGGTGTTTACGCCACCGGCATGAGCGATGCCAGTTCAACGGCCTTGGGAACCACTGTCAATGTCAAACTGACCTCTTCATATGGTTTGTATATCAAGCCCAAAACCCAGGTCACCCCCAACATTGAAGTGTTCGGACGCGTGGGCTTTTTCAATGCCAGGTCTGATTTTTCTGTGCCGGCATTCCCCTCCAACAACGTGAGCAACAACGCCACGTCACCTTCCTGGGGTTTGGGCACCAGCATGAAGATCACCGACAAAGTCTTTGGCACTTTGGATTGGATGCAAATGTTCAAAAAAGACGGTGCAGACATCAAAGGTTTTGGTCTGAGCGTTGGCTACAAGTTCTAAGCCGCCAAGCTTGCACAAAAAAGCCCACTGATGTGGGCTTTTTTCATGGGCGATTCATCGCTGCCAAAAAGCACAAAGCCCGGAAAACCGGGCTTTGTGCTTTTATTTGGGGTGGCTGATGGGGCTCGAACCCACGACAACAGGAATCACAATCCTGGACTCTACCAACTGAGCTACAGCCACCGTAGGCGCGAATTATAAACGCTTGGCGGTGCGGTGAGGGCTGCGCTGGGCGGGCTGGATCATGAAGGTCAAGGTTGCTTGGGTTCGGGCACCTTGATCTTGACCTTGAGGCGGTCTTTCAAGTCGTTGTAGTAGGCCACGCTTTCAGCGGCTGCGAGCCAGCGGGTCAGTTGGACACGCTCTTCCTTGCGCGCTGTCGCTGCATCGCTGGCATCGCGCACCAGCACTTTGTTGATCTTGACCAACAGATGGCCTTGGTTGCCCAGGCCCACGTCGACCCAGGCTGGCAAGGTTTGCGCTGGGGCGCGCATGACGGCCTCGACCACCTCGGAGGGCAGTTGCAGGCTTTGCTCGCGCGACAGGGTTTGCACCGCGCCCAAGCCCGCCACCGGTTTATCGGCCTTGCCTTCGGCCATCTTGGCCAAGGCTTCTTCTTTGGCCAATTTCAGCGCTTGCTCGGCCCGCCAAAGGGCGGTGACACGCTCTTTCACCTGCTCCAAGGGCAGCGTTTTCTCGGGGTAATGGGTGACCACCCGAACCGAAACCATTTGATTGGGACCAAATTCAATGGCCTCGGTATTGCGCATTTTTTCGGTGGCATCGGCGGAGAACAACGCGGCCAACACCTTGGGGTTGGCCAAGGGGCCTTTGTCACCCGGGTTCGGTGCGCGACCAACGCCTTGAACCGATTGGATGTCCAGCTTGAGCTTATCGGCCACTGGCTTCAAGCTGTCGGATTGCTCATAGACCAAATTGGTGAACTGCTCGGCAGATTCGGCAAACTTTTTGCGGGCCTGATCGCGGCGCAACTCCGACTCCAGGCCAGCCCGGGCCTGGGCAAAGCTTTGCAACTGCGGGGTTTTGATGTCGGTGATTTGAATGATGTGGTAACCAAACTCGGTTTCCACCAAGGGGCTGATTTCGCCTTTTTTGAGGGAAAAAGCGGCATCTTCAAACGCTTTGACCATGGCACCCCGGCCAAAAAAGTCCAAGTCGCCGCCCTTGCCTGCACTGCCCGGGTCTTGCGAGTGTTTTTTCGCCAATTCGGCAAATTGCTGGGGCGACTTTTGCAGGGTATCGCGCAAGCCCTGGGCCAGTGTTTTGGCCTTTTCGCGCTCGGCCGCTGGGGCATCTTTGCCCGCCGCGATCAAAATGTGGCTGGCGCGGCGCTCGACGTTGTTGCTCAAGCGCTCTTGGTTTTGCTCAAAATAGGTTTTGACATCTTGCTCATTGAGCGTGATGGTTTTTTCGATGGAAGCCAAGTCCAACACCGCATATTGCACATCGGCCTTTTCGGCAGACTTGAACCGCTGGGTGTTGGCGTTGTAATAGGCCAGCAAGGCCGCATCGTCGGCTTTGATTTTGGCCAATTGATCGGTGGCCAAAAAGCGCGCCACCTGGACCTCGCGCTTTTCATAAAAGGCATCCAAGGTGACATTGGCCAAGGTTTGTCCCACCAGGCTGCTCGAACCCAAGGCCGCCACCACTTGGCGCGCGGCCAAATCGGCCCGCACATTGGATTCAAACATTTCAGGCGTGAGGCCCTGTGCCGACAGCAGTTGGCGATAACGGTCTTTGTCCACGCTGCCATCGGGCTTGCGCAAAGAGGCGATGGTGGGGTTTTGCAGCAGTTCTTCGGCCACCCGCTGATCGCTGGCCGATAGCAATTGCTGGCGCGAAGCGGCAGCCAAAACCCGGTCGCGCACGATGCGCTCCAAGGTGCCATAACGCGCTTGTTCGGATTCGAGCAATTTGGGGTCTATGCCAGGGGCTTGGGCGCGAAAACGCTCCACCTCGGCGCGGTGGGCGTTGTCCCACTCGGGTTGGGTGATGTCCACACCGTCGACCGTGGCCACGACCACGCCTTTGTCGATGAATTTGTTGTAACCATCAATGCCCACCAAGGCAAAGGCCGGAAAAATGAGCAGCACCAATAAGAACTGCATGATTTTCTTATGGGTGCGAACGAAATCAAACATGCATGCTTTCTGACGGGGTCAAGAAAAAAGGCGAACCAGGTTCGCCTTTGCTGGTGGTGGTGGGTGCTGACGGTCTCGAACCGCCGACCTACGCCTTGTAAGGGCGCCGCTCTACCAACTGAGCTAAGCACCCCACCTGTTCTTCAGTTCAACGCGTCTTTCAACGCCTTGCCCGGACGAAACTTTGGCACTTTGGCGGCTTCTATTTTAATCTCAGCGCCCGTGCGGGGATTGCGGCCCACGCGGGCCTCACGGTGTCCCACCTCAAAGGTGCCAAAACCGACCAGGGACACCGAGTCACCTTTTTGCAAAGCGTCTTGGATGGCGCTCAAGGCCGACTCCAAGCAACGGGTGGCGGCGGCCTTGGAAATATCGGCCTGTTGGGCCATGTGGTCGATGAGATCAGATTTATTCACAAAAACTTCCTTATGGATGTGGGTCGCCAATGAGGCGCGCATGTTGCCCAGACCGTCCAATGCTTTGTGTCCTGGCCATGGCCTGCAAATCGACTCTGGGCAAACGGTTCGAAGGCTTGCTGGACCACAAACCCAGCAGGTCTCAAACCTGGCTTGGGGACTGGGGAGGGCGGATTCTAAGCACGTTTTTCATGCCTAGAAGCGTTGCCGAAAAAATATGCTTCAGTTGGGTACTTAAGCATTGTTCACGGCTTTGGCAATCGCCAAGCCGAGGTCACGGGTGCTGGCCGTGCCGCCCAAGTCAGGGGTGCGTGGCGCACCACTGCCAGGCTGCAAGACCGCTTCGATGGCCCGCAAGATGGCATCGTGCGCGACTTTGTGGCCCAAAAACTCCAGCATCATGGCACCGCACCAAATTTGCCCTATCGGGTTGGCAATTTGACGCCCGGCAATGTCGGGGGCCGAACCATGCACCGGTTCAAACAGCGATGGGTAACGCCGATCGGGGTCGAGGTTGGCGCTGGGGGCAATGCCAATCGTGCCAGTACAGGCCGGGCCCAAATCGCTCAAGATGTCGCCAAACAAATTGCTGGCCACCACCACATCAAAAAACTCGGGGCGCTGGACAAAATGGGCGGTCAAGATGTCGATGTGGAATTTGTCCCACGTCACGCCGGGGTAGGCCTTGGCCATTTCCAGCACCCGCTCGTCCCAATACGGCATGGTGATGGCGATGCCATTGGATTTGGTCGCACTGGTCAGGTGTTTTTTGGGCCGCGACTGGGCCAGCTCGAAGGCAAACTTCAGCACCCGGTCCACCCCAATGCGCGACATGATGCTCTCTTGCATCACGATTTCACGCTCGGTGCCCGGGTACATGCGCCCGCCCACACTGGAGTACTCGCCTTCGGTGTTTTCGCGCACGATGTACATATCGATCTCGCCGGGCGCGCGGGCGCTGCCGTCTTTGCGCACCACGGGCGCGATGATACCGGGCATCAAACGGGCCGGTCTGAGGTTGATGTATTGGTCAAACTCGCGGCGAAACAACAGCAAAGAGCCCCACAAAGAGACGTGATCGGCAATTTTTTCCGGCCAGCCCACGGCCCCGAAATAAATCGCATCGTGGCCGCCAATCAGGTCTTTCCAGTTGTCGGGCAGCATTTTTCCGTGGCGTTCAAAGTAGTCCCAACTGGAAAAATCAAAATGGTCAAACTGCAAGCCAATGCCAAAGCGGCTGGCTGCGGCCTCTAAAACGCGCAAGCCCTCGGGCATGACTTCTTTGCCAATGCCGTCTCCGGCAATCACGGCGATGCGGTGGGTGGACATGGTGTATTTCCCTTTCTGTGGGGTGGGGCATGGGTGCCCAAATGGTTTCAGTTTCGCTGGGTGGGCGCGGTGGCGGGGTATTTGACCACCAACATGACCCCGACCACCGTGCACACCGTGCCCAACACGGTCATGCCGGTGACCGGCTCGTCAAACAACAAATAGGCCATGAAGGCGGTGCTGGGTGGCACCAAATACATCAAACTGGTGACGGAGGCGGCAGCGCCGCGCTGGATCATCATGTAGAGCAAGGAACTCGCGCCCAGGGTCAAGGCCAGCACCGACCAGGCCAAGGCCCCCATCAAGGTGGGGTTCCAATCCATGGGCTCGGTCTCGAGCAAAGCCAAGGGCAAGGTGAGGGCCAAGGCGGCCAGCAATTGCACCGCGCTGGCGGTGCGCACATCGCACGGGGCCACATGGCTTTTTTGGTACAAGGTGCCGGTGGTGATGCACAGCAAAGAGGTCACGGTGAGCCCCAGGGTCCAGGCGCTGACCTCGGCGGTGAGTTGCAGTTTTTGCCATACCACCAACACCAAACCCGTCAAACCCAGGGCCAGCCCCGCCCACTGGGCCCGCCCCACCCGACTGCCCCGGTGGGCCAACCACACCGCGGTGAGCACCGGCTGCAAGCCCACCACCAGCGCAGACAAACCGGCCCCCATGCCGGCCTTGACCGCCAGCCACACGCCCCCCAAATAGCCGCCATGCATGAGCACACCGGTGATGGCCAGGTGTTTGACCTGCTCCCGGTCCTTGGGCCAAGCCACGCCAGACCATTGGATCCAGGCCAAAAAACAAGCGATGGAGAAAAAATAGCGCCAGGCCAAAAACCCCATGGGCGGTGCATGCGGCATGCCAAACCGCGCCACGATGAAGCCCGTGCTCCAAATCAGCACAAACACAAAGGGCATGGATCGCACCCAGGCCTGGGTGGGCTGGTCTTGCATCAGTTGCCGTGCGCCCGGATGATGGGCAAGGCTTTTTTGAGGTAGTACATCATGGACCAGACGGTGAGCACCGCGGCCACCCAAATCAGCACCTGCCCCAAGGGCCGCGACTCGATCTGCCCGGCCAACACACCGTCATAAAACAAAAATGGAATGGCCACCATTTGCACCGTGGTCTTGACCTTGCCCAGCATGTGCACCGCCACGCTTTTGGAAGCCCCCATTTGCGCCATCCATTCGCGCAAGGAGGAAATGGCAATTTCACGGCCAATGATGATCAGGGCCACAAACACGTCGGCCCGGCCCAAATGCACCAGCACCAGCAAACACGCGCAGACCAAAAACTTGTCGGCCACCGGGTCGAGAAAAGCGCCAAAGGCCGAGGTTTGGTTGAGCTTGCGGGCCAAATACCCGTCCAGCCAATCGGTCAGGGCAAACACCACAAACATGATGGTGGCCACCAGGTTGGCCACTTCCACCGACAAAGGCATGTAAAACACCAGCAATATCAAGGGGATCGCGACGATGCGCGTCCAGGTCATGATCATGGGCAGGGTGGAAAACATGGCTCAATCGTAAACAATGCTGGCCTTGCCCTGGTGGGCCTGGGCCATCCAACTGGCCAATGCCCCGTCGCTGGGGAAAAAGCGGGCGGCCTCCCCCAATTCAATGTCGGCATGGGCATGCTCGCGCAACACATGCAAGCGCACCGACAAAGCGCGCGAAAACTCGCCCTCATCGGTGACCACTTTTTGGGGCGGGTGTTCGCGCACCAAGCGCTCGATATCGGGCTCGCTGCCATTGACCACCACCCGCAAATATTTGCCAAACCGGCAGCGCGCTTGGGGCAGGCCCCACACCTGTTGCACATTCAAGCGCAAACCGCCGGAGAAGCGATCCGGTTGCACCTTGGCCATCACCACAATGAACTCGTCGTCGCGCACCCATTGGCGGCTGGCTTGGTACAGGGCATCGTCCATGCTGGCTTCCAGCACGGCCGATTTGTCGTCGAGCTTGAACAAAGCCACCTTGCCACGCTGACCGTTGATGGTCCGAAAGTCGCTCACGATGCCGCACAGCATTTGCGGCTCGCGGCTGTCGGCCACTTCATCCAAGCGGCGCTTGACGAATTGCCGCACCTCGGCTTGCACCTCGTCAAACAAATGCCCCGACAAAAAGAATCCCAGGGCCACTTTTTCTTCGCTCAAGCGCTGCTTGACACCCCACGGGGTGACGGCGAGCAAATCGGGTTCGCGGGTGCTCGAACCCAGGGCTTGCGAGTCGGCACTGTCAAACAACCCGCCTTGGTGGGCATTGGCCTGCACACTGGCGGCAAATTCGAAAGCGCGGTCGATGCTGGCCACCAAGCTGGCGCGGTTGAGGTCCAAATCGTCAAAGGCACCGGCCTTGATCAAGGCCTCCACGCTGCGCTTGTTGACGCGGGTGCGGTCGATGCGCACGCAAAAATCAAACAAACTGGTGAAATCGCCACCGGCTTGGCGCGCGGCCACGATGGCTTCGATCGCTTGCTGACCCGTGCCCCGCACCGCCCCCAAGCCATAACGGATGACCGCATTGGAGACCGGCTCAAACCGATAACCGCCACGGTTGATGTGGGGCGGCTCAAAAGCCAATCCCATCTTGATGGCATCCTCAAACAAGACCTTGAGTTTGTCGGTGTTGTCCATCTCCACCGTCATGTTGGCGCAGAAAAACTCCACCGTGTGGTGCACCTTGAGCCAAGCCGTGTGATAGGCCAACAGCGAGTAGGCCGCGGCATGTGACTTGTTAAAGCCGTACCCCGCAAAGCTCTCCATCAGGTCGAAGATCTCATTGGCCTTGGGTTCGGGAATGCCGTTTTTGGCCGCACCATCGGCAAAAATTTGGCGGTGCTGGGCCATCTCTTCGGCCTTTTTCTTGCCCATGGCACGGCGCAACAAATCCGCACCACCGAGCGAATAACCGCCCAAAATTTGGGCCGTTTGCATCACCTGCTCTTGGTAGACCATGATGCCGTAGGTTTCGCTGAGCACGCCTTCGACCAGCGGGTGCGGATAGGCCACGTCTTCGCGCCCGTGTTTGCGGGCGACAAAGCTGGGGATCAGGTCCATGGGACCGGGCCGGTACAAGGCATTGAGGGCGATCAAGTCTTCCAAGCGCGTGGGCCGCGCATCGCGCAACATGCCTTGCATGCCCCGGCTTTCAAACTGGAACACCGCCTCGGTTTTGCCATCCGAAAACAACTTGTAGGTGGCCGCATCGTCCAGGGGAATGTCGTCAAACGAAAACTGGCTTTTGGACGGGTTGCGCTGCACGATCATGCTGCGGGCCATCTCCAATATGGTGAGCGTGGCCAAGCCCAAAAAGTCAAACTTGACCAAACCGGCCGCCTCCACATCGTCTTTGTCGAACTGCGACACAGCGGCTTGGCTGCCAGGCTGTTGGTAGAGGGGGCAAAAATCGGTCAATTGGCCCGGGGCGATCAGCACGCCACCGGCATGCATGCCCACATTGCGGGTCAGGCCTTCGAGTTTTTGTGCCAAGGCCAGCAGGGTTTTGACCTCGTCTTCTTTGGCCAAGCGTTCGGCCAAAAGAGGCTCGACCTCGATCGCGCCAGCGATCGTGATGTGTTGCCCAGGCTTGTTGGGAATGAGTTTGGAGATGCCGTCACAAAAGGTGTAACTCATGTCCAGCACCCGGCCCACATCGCGGATGGCCGCGCGCGCGGCCATGGTGCCAAAGGTGGCAATTTGGCTGACCGCGTTGCGGCCGTACTTGGACTTGACGTAGTCAATCACCCGGTCGCGGTTGAGTTGGCAAAAGTCAATGTCAAAGTCAGGCATGGACACCCGGTCGGGGTTGAGAAATCGCTCAAACAGCAACTTGTATTGCAAGGGGTCCAAGTCGGTGATGTTGAGGGCATAGGCCACCAAAGAGCCCGCCCCAGAGCCGCGCCCTGGCCCCACGGGGCAACCGTTGTTTTTGGCCCAGTTGATGAAGTCGCTGACGATCAAAAAATAACCCGGGAATCCCATCTTGACGATGGTGGCGATTTCAAAGGCCAAGCGCTCGTCATAGGCCGCACGCTGGTTTAGGCGCTGTTGCGGGTCGGGAAACAAACGCTCCAAGCGGGCCTGCAAACCTTGCTCAGAAACCTGCCGAAAGTAGGCTTCTTCGGCCATGCCCTCGGGGGTGGGGTAAATGGGCAATCGGGGTCGGCCCAGGTCCAAGGTGATGCTGCAACGCTTCGCAATTTCCAGCGCATTGGCCAAGGCCGATGGCACATCGGCAAAGGCCGCCTCCATTTGCGCGGTGGACTTGAAATACTGCTCGCGGGTGAAGCGGCGCACACGCCGCTGGTTGCCCAAAATTTCGCCCTCGGCAATGCACACACGGGCCTCGTGCGCCTCATGGTCGTCGGGTTGCAAATACTGCACCGGGTGGGTGGCCACCACCGGCAACTTCAAGCGGGCGGCCAGTTGCACCGCTTCGCGCACATGCAATTCGTCGTCGGCCCGTCCACAGCGCTGCAACTCAATGTAGAAACGGTGCGGAAAAACCTGGGCCCACTGCAAGGCCATGTCACTGGCACGCTGGCGGTCGCCTTGCACCAGGGCTTGACCCACATCGCCCATCTGCGCGCCCGACAAGGCCAGCAAACCCTCGGAGCGCTCTTTCAACCAGGCCAAGCGCATGACCGACTGGCCCTTGATGGGCTCGCTGGTCCAGGCCCTGGAGAGCAATTCACACAGGTTCAAGTAGCCTTGTTGGTTTTGCACCAGCAGCAGCAAGCGGGCCAGCGGCGCGTCTTCGCGGCCAGTGGCTTGCACCCACACATCGGCCCCGATCAAAGGCTTCACACCCTTGGCCATGGCAGCTTTGTAAAACTTGATGGCCCCGTAGAGGTTGTTCAAGTCGGTGATGGCCAATGCGGGCTGGCCGTCAGCGGCGGCAGCCTTGACCACCTCATCGACGCGGTTGGTCCCGTCAACCACAGAAAATTCGGTGTGCAAGCGCAGGTGAACAAACATGCGGGCATTGTAGGTAATCGCCTTTGGCCGCCACCTAAAATGCCCGGGTGAACCCCATCTTGAACATTTCTGCTTATCTATTCACGCCTTTGCAAGATTTGCCCGCTTGGCGCGAGGCCTGCTTGGGCCAAGCCCGGGCCAGGGACCTCAAAGGCACCATCTTGCTGTCGCACGAAGGCATCAACTTGTTTTTGGCGGGCCTGGACCACCAGGTCGAGGGCTTCATGCAATGGTTGCGCGGCCAAGACGGCATGGCCGAACTGGGGGCCAAAAAAAGCTGGTCGCAGCAGCAACCGTTTGGCAAATTGCTGGTCAAGATCAAGGCCGAAATCATCCGCATGAACCACCCCGCCATCGTGCCCGCCCAAGGCCGCGCCCCGGCGGTCAAGCCGGTGGACCTGCGCCGCTGGTTGGACCAAGGCCATGACGACCAAGGCCAAGCCCTGGTCATGCTCGATACCCGCAATGCCTTCGAGGTGGCGCATGGCAAATTCGCCCAAGCGCTGGACTGGGGGCTGCACAAGTTCAGCGAATTCCCACAGGCCGCGCGCGAGCACCTGGCCGACATGCAAGGCAAAACCGTGGTCAGCTATTGCACCGGCGGCATCCGGTGTGAAAAAGCCGCCATCTTTCTGCGCGAACTGGGCCTCACGCAGGTGTATCAACTCGATGGCGGCATCTTGCAGTATTTTGAAGACACGGGCGGTGCCCATTTCGAGGGCGACTGCTTTGTGTTTGACGAGCGGGTTGCCTTGGCGCCCGATTTGAGCGCCAAGCCCAGCGCACCGGCGGCTTAAGCGCCCAGGCGTTGGGCGATGTGGCGCACCCGCTCGCCATAGGCTTTGGCCGTGTCCAAGTCGCCTTGCGGGATGTCAGCCGCTGGGCTGGTTGAACCCACTTGCGCCATCACACCCGAGTTCGACCCCAGGCGGTTCAGGTTGCCGTCGCTCATGCCGGGCGTGCCCACCCACACCATGCCGTGCTGCATGGACAAGGTCATGAAGTACTGCAAGGTGGAGAGCTTGTCACCGCTGAGGTTGGCAGAAATGGTGAAGCCCCCCGCGACCTTGTCCTTCCAGGCACCGGAGAACCAACGCTTGGAGCTGGCATCGGCGAATTTTTTGAATTGCCAAGACACCATGCCCATGTAAGTGGGGGCTCCAAAGACGATGGCTTGGGCCGCGTCCAACACCGCCCAATCGGCCTCGCTGATGTGGCCATCGGCATCGATGGCGATGAGTTGGGCCTGGGCCCCTTCGGCCACAAATTGGGCCACGCGTTGGGTGTGGCCGTAGCCTGAGTGGTAAATGACGGCAGTGGTTGTCATGGGTTTTCTCCGGGTGGTTAAAAAATCAAAATTCCAAATCAAAGACCAGCACCTCGGCGGCTTGGGCCTGGTCCAGCGTCAAGCCCGTTTCGGCTTGCATCAGCAGCGCGTCGCCGGTGTCCAAAAAGTGGCCATTGCCGTGCACCGAGCCGCGCAGCACCTGCACATAGGCTTTGCGCTGCGGGTCCAAGGCCAAATGGGCCTTTTGGCCGGCCTCAAAGCAGCCCGCATACATGCGCGCATTGGCATGGACTTGCACCGAGCCTTGGGCCGCATCGGGCGAAGCCACCAAGCGCAGCACGCCAGCTTTTTCAGACGGCGCAAAGGTTTTTTGCTCGTAGCCCGGTGCGATGCCCCGGCGCGAAGGCAAGATCCAAATTTGCAAAAAATGGGTCTCGCCGTCGGGGTCGTGGTTGAACTCGGAGTGGCGCACCCCCGTGCCCGCGCTCATGCGCTGCACGTCGCCGGGCGGGATGCCTTTGACATTGCCCATGCTTTCTTGGTGGGCCAAGTTGCCGGACAGCACGTAGCTGGTGATCTCCATGTCCTGGTGGCCGTGGGTGCCAAAGCCGGTGCCCGCCGCAATGCGGTCTTCGTTGACCACCCGCAAATTGCCCCAGCCCATGAAGTCGGGGTCGTGGTAGCCCGCGAACGAAAAGCTGTGGAACGACTTCAGCCAGCCGTGGTCGGCATAACCCCTGTCTTGTGAGCGTCGAATGATGTGCATGCCGGGCTTCTCCTGTTGAAAGAACTGTAAAAGCGGTGGCCCGTGGCGTGGTTGACCCGAATTGATGGCATCATTCAAAAAATTTGATTGATAAACGCCTGATCATGCTGAATCCCCGCCAGGTTTTGACCCCTGAAGCCCTGTCCATGCTGCAACACATCGACCGCTTGGGCAGCTTTGCCAGCGCCGCGCGGGCCATGGACCTGGTGCCCAGTGCCTTGAGCTATCGGGTGCGCCAAATGGAGGAGGCGCTCGATGTTTTGTTGTTCACCCGTGCCTCCCGCCAGGCCAAGCTGACCGCGGCCGGGCGCGAATTGCTGCGCGAGGGGCAGCGCCTGTTGGCCGAGATGGACAGCATTGCACGCCGCGTCCAGCGGGTGGCCACCGGCTGGGAAAGCCAGTTCACCGTGGCCTACGACAGCATCATCGACCCAGCGGTGCTGATGGAGCTGTGCAGCGCGTTTTATGACCAACAACCCCCCACCCGCTTGCGCTTGCGCCATGAAACCTTGAGCGGCACGCTCTACAGCCTGAGTGCGGGCCAGGCCGACTTGGCGATTGGGGTGGACATGCAAATGAGCCCCGCCCAGGGCCTGCGTTTTGCACCCTTGGGGGCCATGGTCCAGTTTGTGTTTGCCGTGGCCCCACAGCACCCGCTGGCCCAAAGCCCCCAGCCCTTGAGCGATGCCAGCATCCAAGCGCACCGGGCGGTGGCCGTGGCCGACTCGGTGCCCCAAGGGCAAGGGGTCACCATCGGTTTGCTGGCGGGTCAAGATGTTTTCACCGTGCCCTCGATGGCCCTCAAACTCGATGCCCAACTGCGCGGCTTGGGCGCGGGATTTTTACCCCTGCCCCTGGCCAAGCCCCACATCGAAAAGGGTGAGTTGGTGGCCTGCGCGGTTCAGCGCCCCCAGCGCAGTGGGCAGATTGGTTATGCCTGGCGCGAAGCGCCGGGCGAGTCGGCCGAAGTGGCCAACAAGCGCGCTTTGCAGTGGTGGCTCCATGCCTTGTCGTCTGATCAAACGCGCAGCGCTTTGTTGGGGGAAGCGAGCACAACCAAGCCAGCACCATCGGTGTAGAGTCGGCCCATGGCTTCACAACACATTGCAATCGTCGGCGCGGGCATGGCAGGTATCACCGCTGCCCGCACCTTGGCGAAAGCCGGTCACCACGTGATGGTGTTTGACAAAAGCGCGGGCGTTGGCGGGCGCATGGCCACACGGCGCACCGCCTTTGGCGGCTTTGACCACGGTGCCCAGTACTTCACCGTGCGCGACCCGCGCATGGCCTTGGCCTTGCAAACCGTTCCCGACAGCTTGAACCACTGCCGCCCCTGGAGCGCCAACGCGGTGCGCGTGCTCGACCCATCTGGCCGGGTGGTGGAAGCGGCCCGCCCCGGACCCGAGGCCCATTGGGTGGGCGTGCCCGGCATGAGTGCCTTGGTCAAACACTGGGCCCAGCCCTTGGCCGATGCGGGCCAATTGCAACTGGCGCACCAGCTTGTGTCTTTGCAGGCCGACCCACGCAAATCCAGCCAATGGGCTTTGCACGGTGTCGATGCCCAAGCCAGGCCCTGGCACCAGGGCGGTTTTGACCGCGTGTTGTTGGCCATGCCCGCGCCCCAATGCGCGCAGTTGCTGCAAGCCAGCCCTGGCCGTGGAGCCGCCAGCGGCTTGATCGAACCCACATTGGCGGTGCAAACCGCCCCCTGCTGGACCTTGATGCTGGCCTTCCCCCAAGCCAGCCAACCGGGGCTGACCCACTTGGGCCCGCAGTGGAATGCAGCGCGCAGCACCCACCACCGCATTGCCTGGTTGGCCCGCGAGTCGTCCAAGCCCGGTCGCAGCAGCATCGAGCGCTGGACCGTGCAAGCCAGCGCCGAATGGTCGAGCGAACACATCCTTGACGATGCCGAACGGGTGCAACAAAAGCTGTTGCGTGCCTTTGCCGAGCTGACCGGCATCCACACCAGCCCCAGCCACGCCCAGGCCCATTTGTGGCGATATGCCAAAACCACCCAGCCACTGGGCCAGCCGTACCAATGGGAGCCAAGCACCGGATTGGGCACCTGCGGCGACTGGCACCTGGGGCATCGGGTGGAAGATGCCTTTGTCTCTGGCCTCGAACTGGGGCTGCGCCTGTGCGCTGAATGATGCCCTACCGGGGTCGGTTTGCGCCCTCGCCCACCGGTCCCTTGCATGCGGGCTCATTGGTGGCCGCATTGGCCAGTTGGCTCGATGCCAAAGCCCACCAGGGCCAATGGTGGGTGCGCATGGAAGACACCGATGGCCCGCGCTGCCCCAGCGGCACCGACCAACTGATCTTGCAGCAACTGGCGCAGTGCCATTTGCACCCCGATGCACCGGTGCAGTGGCAGTCGCGCCGCACCCATTTGTACCAAGCGGCCTTGGAAGCCTTGCGCCAAAACGGGCTGGTTTACCCCTGCATTTGCTCGCGCAAAGACATTGCCCAGGCCTTGAGCGCCCAAGGCTGGACGGCTCAGCGCCATGCCAGCGCCCCCTATCCAGGCACTTGTCGCCAGCATCCCCCCAGCGCAGCTCAAGTCAGCGCCCTGCCCCATGCATGGCGCTTTGCCGTGCCCAGCGGTGAATGGCATTGGCAAGACCGCTGGCTGGGACCGCAATCGCAAAACCTGGCGCAAGAGGTGGGCGATGTGGTGCTGCTGCGCGCCGATGGCCTGTGGGCTTACCAGTTGGCCGTGGTGGTGGACGATGCCGAGCAAGGCATCACCCATGTGGTGCGCGGACAAGACCTGGCCGATAACACCCCGCGCCAAATGGCCTTGCAACAGGCCTTGCAGCTGAACACGCCTATATATATGCACACGCCTTTGGTATGGGCCGATGACGGCGAAAAACTGTCCAAACAAAACGGTGCCCGCCCCTTGGACACCCGCGACCCCTTGGCCTGTTTGCAGTCCGCCGCCCACGCCTTGGACTTGGACCAGCACCCCGGGCCCGTGCCCCAGGCCTTGGCGCATTGGGTCCAACAGTGGTCGGCGCAACATGGTTTGGACTGAGCGGCTTTCGGCCTCCACCCAACCCAGGCCTGCCGACCCTGCGGCCCTAGAATCGGCCGCCTGATGACACCCACCCCACCCCACCAGGCCCACCAGCCTGACGCGAGCAAGCCAGCGAGCGAGCGAGCCGCCGCCCCCCGCCCGGCCAGCGCGGACAAGCCCGTCGGTGACAAGCCGTTTTTGCGCACCATCAAAACCTTTGTGACCCGCGCCGGGCGTGCCACCTCGGGGCAGCTGCGGGCGATTGAAGACCTGGGTCCGCGATATGTGCTGCCCTTTCAACCGCAAAGGCTGGACCTGCAGGCTGTTTTTGGGCCGGAGCGGGCCGATGCGCCGCTGATTTTGGAAATTGGTTTTGGCATGGGCGAGGCCACCGCCCACATTGCCCGGGTGCGACCGGGCGACAATTTTTTGTGCTGCGAGGTGCATGAAGCTGGCGTGGGGGCCTTGCTCAAGCGCATGCAAGAACCGCCGATTGGCAACATCCGCATCTTGCAACACGATGCGCTGGAAGTTCTGGCGCACAACCTCGCGCCCGACAGCTTGGACGGCATCCATGTGTTTTTCCCCGACCCCTGGCACAAACTTCGCCACCACAAGCGCCGCTTGATCCAACACGCCTACGTGGCCCAACTCACGCAACGGCTCAAGCCGGGCGGCTATTTGCACTGCGCCACCGACTGGCAACCCTATGCCCAACAAATGCTGGCCGTGCTCAGCGCCGAGCCGGGTTTGCACAACACCAGCGACCAGACCGACGGCTATTGCGCCAAGCCCGATTACCGGCCTTTGACCAAGTTCGAAAACCGCGGCCTCAAGCTTGGCCACGGTGTGTGGGACTTGGTGTTCAAGCGGCTTTGAGCTGCCCCATGAAAGCCGCCCCGCCGCCCGCCCCGCTGCCGCCGGTGGTGGGCTTTTGGCAGGCCTTTGGCTTTTGGCTCAAGCTCGGCTTCATCAGTTTTGGCGGCCCGGCCGGACAAATCGCCCTGATGCACCAGGAATTGGTGGAAAAGCGCCGCTGGATTTCCGAGCGGCGGTTTTTGCATGCGCTGAACTACTGCATGTTGTTGCCCGGGCCTGAGGCCCAGCAACTGGCCACCTACATCGGTTGGCTGATGCACCAAACCGCAGGTGGCTTGGTGGCTGGCGTGTTGTTTGTGCTGCCCTCCTTGCTGATCTTGGTGGGTTTGTCCTGGGTGTACATCGCATTTGGCGAAACGCCCATCGTGGCGGCTTTGTTTTTTGGCATCAAACCAGCGGTGACCGCCATCGTGGTGCAAGCCGCACACCGCATCGGCTCACGCGCCCTGCAAAACCGCTGGCTGTGGGGCATCGCGGCGGCTTCGTTTGTGGCCATCTTTGGGCTGCAAGTGCCGTTCCCGGCCATCGTGGCGGCTGCGGCATTGATCGGCTTTGTGGGCGGGCGCATCGCACCCAATGCCTTCGAGCTGGGGGGTGGGCATGGCCGCGCCAGCGCATCGACTGCGCCCGCCTGGATCGATGACCACAGCCCCACGCCCGCCCATGCCCAGTTTGCTTGGCGCAAGCTGGTGCAGGTGGTGTTGGTCGCCGGGCTGCTGTGGTTGGCACCGATGGCAATGTTGACCCTCGTGTTTGGATGGGACCACACCCTCACCCAAATGGCTTGGTTTTTCACCAAGGCCGCGTTTTTGACCTTTGGCGGGGCCTATGCCGTGCTGCCCTATGTTTACCAAGGTGCAGTGGTTCAATTTGCCTGGCTCACCCCCGGCCAAATGATGGACGGCTTGGCCTTGGGCGAGACCACCCCTGGGCCGCTGATCATGGTGGTGGCCTTTGTCGGCTTTGTCGGGGCTTATGCCAAAGCCGTGCTGGGCCCTGACGCTTTGTTTATGGCGGGTGCGCTGGCAGCGGGCCTGGTGACCTGGTTCACCTTTTTACCGTCGTTCATGTTCATCTTGGCTGGCGGCCCCCTGGTCGAGCGCACCCATGGTGCGCTGGGGTTCACCGCGCCGCTGAGCGCCATCACCGCCGCCGTGGTGGGGGTGATTTTGAATTTGGCCCTGTTTTTCGGCTACCACCTGCTGTGGCCCCAAGGCTGGGATGGGCCCTTGGATGTGGCATCGGCATTGCTGGCCGTTGGCGCGGCCATCGCACTGTTGGCCTTCAAGCGCTCGGTGATCGAAGTCATCGCCGCTGGTGCGCTGCTGGGCCTGGCGGTCAAAACCTTCGGGGCTTGACCGCCCTCAAGCCGCGCGTTGTTGGCGTGCTGCCAGCAAGCGTTCTGGGGTGAAGGGCACGCTGCGCAGGCGCACACCGGTGGCATCGAAGATGGCATTGCCCAAGGCGGCAAAAATGGGTGAGGCGGTGGCCTCGCCCGCGCCCACGGCGCGCACGCTCGGTCGGTCGATCAGCTCAATGTCAATCGCGCTGGGCAGGTCAGAAAACCGCAAGATGGGGTAGCTCAGCCAGTCCACGCTGGTGATTTCGCGCCGGGTGGTTTGCACCTCTTCCATCAAGGCGCGGCTGAGGGTTTGGATGACATTGCCCTCAATTTGATTGCGCACGCCATCGGGGTTGACCACCATGCCGCAATCGTGGGCCACGCACACGCGCTCGACTTTGACGCGGCCTGTTTTGGCGTCGACCCGCACCTGCATGCTCACCGCCACATAAGCGGCGTTGTTGTCGTACTGAACAAAGGCCACACCCCGGCCCACGCCGTTGCTGCGCCCGCCGCTGGGGCGCTTGTCCCAGCCCGCGCGTTTTTCGACCGCCCGCAACACCGCAATCGCGCGCTCGTCTTTGAGGTGGCGCACCCGAAAGTCAATCGCATCGGCACCCGCCAGCACCGCCAATTCGTCAATGAAAGACTCGTTGGCAAAGGTGTTTTGGGGCGAGCCCAAGCCGCGCAAGGACGAGGAGCGCAAGGGCGACTGGTTCAGCAAATGCAAGGCCACCCGGCTGTTTTCAAAAGCATAGGTGGGCTTGGCATTGCGGTCGGCACCGGCCTGCAAAAACCGTGCAGGCATGCCCAAGGCTTCACCGGCCAGCACATTGCCCGCCATGTCGTAGAAGGGGCGCAAGGCATGGTTGGGGCTCCAAACGGCATAGTCCCAGCCGACGATCTGACCGCTGGCATCGAGCCCACCCTTGACCGTCATGGCCATGGCCGCGCCCTTGGGCTCCCATTGGTGTTCTTGGCGGCGCATCCATTGCACGCGCACCGGCTTGCCCACGAGTTGGGACAGCAAGGCCGCATCGCCCGAGACATCATCCGAACCATTTTGGCCATAACACCCCGAGCCTTCGGTCCAAATCAGGCGCACCTGTGCTGGCTTCATGCCCAGCATGGTGGCCAAGCTGCCACGGGTCAAAAACGAGGTCTGGGTGGCCGACCACACCGTCGCCTTATCGGCCCGCACATCGGCCACGGCGCAGGAGGGGCCAATTGAGGCATGCAACTGAAAGGGCACGAAGTAATCGGCTTGGTGGGTTTTGGCCGCTTGGCCCAGGCCGTCTGCGCCTTGACCGGTGCGTTGCAACTCTTTGGTGGTGGCAGGCGAGCTGCGCAAGCGCTGCGGCACCTCTTGGGGCGTGGGCAAAGGCTCGGCCGCGCTCCACAGCACTTTGACCGCTTGGGCGGCTTGGATCACCCGGTCTTCGGTGTCGGCCACCACGGCCAAAAAATTCCCCTTGCGAACCACTTTGGGCGAGCCCGCCATGGTTTTCAGGGCGCTGTCGTCGATTTGCAAGGGGCTGGCCCCGGGCATCTCGGGGCGGATGATGCGCCCATGCAGCATGCCAGGCACCCTCACATGCTGCACATATTCATGGGTGCCGCAAACCTTGGCAGGTATTTCCACCCGCTGCACCGACTGGCCAATTTGCTTGAATTGGGCCGGCGTTTTCAACGGGGCTTTGCCACTGATGGCGCGGCCCAAGGCGGGGCCTTGGGCGAGTTCGCCATAGCTCACGCTGGCACCACTCGGGGCTTTGGCCACACCCAACGTGGTTTGGATTTGATCGGCTGGCACACCCAAGCGCTGGGCCGCGCGTTCGACCAAGGCCAAGCGGGCCTCGGCGGCGGCCTGGCGCACCTGTGGGCCCGCCAGCATGATGGTCAAGCTGCCAAACGTGCCAATTTGGTCGGGGCATAAATCGGTGTCACCCATCACCAATTGGATGCTGGAGACGGCCACATCGAGCTCTTCAGCGATCATTTGGGCCAAGGCGGTGCGCACACCGGTGCCCAACTCGACCTTGCCGGTGTGAAAGGTGACCATGCCGTTGGGGGCGATCTTGAGCCAGGCATCGACTTGGGCAAAACGCGGGTCAGCGGCTTGCTGGGCGAACACACTCGACACGTTCAGGCTGAAACCGATCACCACCCCGGCAGAAGATTGGAGGAATGCGCGCCGCTTCATGCTGTCACCCCCGCGGCTTTGCGCACCGCCGACAAGATGCGCATGTGCGTGCCGCAACGGCACAGGTTGGCATCGAGTGCGGCCTTGATTTGCTCGTCATTGGGCTTGGGGGTTTTCTTTAAAAATGCCACCGTGGTCATCACCATGCCATTGATGCAGTAACCGCATTGGGCCGCCTGGGCATCGATGAAGGCTTTTTGCACCGGATGGGGTTGATCGGGCGTGCCCAAACCCTCCAAGGTCGTGACCTCCCCGCGCACCGCGCCCACCGGCATGACGCACGAGCGCATGGCCTGACCATTGATGTGCACGGTGCAAGCGCCGCATTGACCCAGGCCACAACCGTATTTGGGGCCTTTGAGCATCAGCTCGTTTTGCAGCACGTGCAGCAAAGGGGTTTGAGAATCGGCTTGCACCTGGTGTGCTTTGCCATTGACCTGAATGGTGGACATGAACGCTCCTGGGTTGAGCGCCGAGCCACTCCCGTGCAAGCCTTCGCACGGACAGGCCCAGGCGTTGGCGCGATGCTAAGGGCCACAACCCAAGCCCCGGCCCCTGGATAACCCTTGGGCCGCCCAGGGCCTCAGGCCCTGTCAACCCGGTTTAAAGGCGTTCGCCCACCCAAGCTTGCACGCTGGCCAAAGCCGCATCCAAACCAGCGGGTTGGGTGCCACCGGCCATGGCCATGTCGGGCTTGCCGCCGCCTTTGCCGCCCACTTGGCTAGCCACAAAGTTGACCAACTCACCGGCCTTGACCTTGGCGGTGCGGTCGGCGGTCACGCCCGCTGCGATTTGCACCTTGTCGCCATCCACACTGGCCAACACCACCACCGCGGTTTTGAGTTTGTCTTTGAGTTTGTCCAGGGTCTCGCGCAGGGCTTTGGCATCGGCACCGGGCAAGCGCGCGGCCAGCAGCTTGACGCCTTTGACATCGATCGCCTGGGCGCTCAACTCGTCGCCTTGTGATGAGGCCAGCTTGCCTTTGAGGGCCGCGAGTTCTTTCTCCAAGCCTTTGACCTGGTCGAGCACTTGCTGGATGCGCTGGTTCAACTCGGCACTGGGCGCGCGCAAGCTGCCAGCGGCCTCGTGCACGGTGCGCTCCAGGCTTTGCACATAGGCCAGGGCATTGGTGCCGGTGACCGCTTCTATGCGGCGCACGCCAGCGGCCACGCCGCTCTCGGCCACGATTTTGAACAAGCCAATGTCGCCCGTGGCTTTGACGTGGGTGCCGCCACACAGTTCGCGGCTGGAGCCGATGTCGAGCACCCGCACGCTCTCGCCGTACTTTTCGCCAAACAGCATCATCGCGCCGGTCTTTTGGGCGCTCTCGATGTCCATCACCCGGGCTTGGGTGGCGGCATTGGCCAAAATTTCGGCATTCACCCGCGCTTCGATGTCGGCGATTTGCGCGTCCGTCACCGGCGCGTTATGGGCAAAGTCAAAGCGGGTGCGCTCCTCATTGACCAAGGAGCCTTTTTGCTGCACATGCTCGCCCAGCACCTCGCGCAAGGCCTTGTGCATCAAGTGGGTGGCGCTGTGGTTGCGCACGGTGGCGGCGCGCACACCCGAGCGCACGGTGGCGCTCAGTTGGTCGCCCACGTTGAGCGTGCCTTGGGCCAAAGTGCCGTGGTGGCCAAACACATCGGCCTTGATTTTTTGGGTGTCGCCCACCTCAAAGCGGGCCGAGCCACTGACCAGGTCGCCGCTGTCGCCCACTTGGCCGCCGGACTCGGCGTAGAACGGGGTAGAGTCGAGCACCACCACGCCACTTTGGCCGTGGTTCAAAGCCGCCACCGACACCCCATCGTGGAAGATGGCCAAAATTTTGGCCTTGGCTTGCAAGCCCTCGTAACCCACAAATTGGGTGGCTGCGCCGCTGTACTCCAGCGCCTTGTCCATCTTGAACTTGCCCGCCGCGCGGGCTTGGTTTTTTTGCCGGTCCATCAGGATTGTGAACATTCCGGTGTCTATACCTACGCCCCTCTCACGACAAACATCTGCTGTGAGGTCTACCGGGAATCCAAAAGTGTCATGCAAATGAAAAGCAATTTCGCCAGGGAACTTAAAAACTTCATTAGCCTCACCCGGGGTCAAATTTACGCCGGGCACATCCATAGCGATTAATTGGCGTTCAACTATCTCCATACCAGCCGCAAGCGTCTCGTAAAAACGCTCTTCCTCGGCCTTCAACACGGCGGTGATGCGCTCGGCCTGGGCCGCCAAATTCGGGTAGGCCGCGCCCATCAGCGCGACCAGGTCGGGCACCATTTTGTGGAAGAAAGGCGTTTTTTGGCCCAGCTTGTAGCCGTGGCGAATGGCGCGGCGGATGATGCGCCGCTGCACATAGCCGCGCCCCTCGTTGCTGGGGATCACGCCATCCGACACCAAGAACGAGGTGGCGCGCAGGTGGTCGGCGATCACGCGCAGGCTGGGGTTGTTCAGGTCGGTGCAGCCGGTTTCGCGGGCTGCGGCTTGGATCAATGTGTCAAACAGGTCGATCTCGTAGTTGCTGTGCACATGCTGCAAGATCGCAGCCAAACGCTCCAGGCCCATGCCGGTGTCCACGCAGGGCGCGGGCAGCGGGGTGACGGTGCCGTCTTCGTGCATCTCGAACTGCATGAACACGTTGTTCCAGATTTCGATGAAGCGGTCGCCGTCTTCCTCGGGGCTGCCCGGCGGGCCGCCGGGGATGTGCGGGCCATGGTCGTAAAAAATTTCAGAGCAAGGGCCGCAAGGGCCGGTGTCGGCCATCATCCAGAAGTTGTCGCTCTTGTAGCGCCCACCCTTGTTGTCGCCAATGCGGATCACGCGCTCGGGCGGCAGGCCAATTTCTTTGGTCCAGATGTCGTAGGCCTCATCGTCTTCCTGGTAAACCGTGGCGAGCAGGCGCTCCTTGGGCAGTTTGTAAACCTCGGTCAGCAGTTCCCATGCCCACTGCAGCGACTCGCGCTTGAAGTAGTCGCCAAACGACCAGTTGCCCAGCATCTCGAAAAAGGTGTGGTGGCGGGCGGTGTAGCCCACGTTCTCCAGGTCGTTGTGCTTGCCCCCGGCGCGCAGGCAGGCCTGCACCGAGGCCGCGCGCACATAAGAGCGCTTGTCCGAACCCAAAAACACGTCCTTGAACTGCACCATGCCTGAGTTGGTGAACATCAGGGTGGGGTCGTTGCCCGGCACCAGGGGGCTGGAGGCCACCACGGTGTGGCCTTTGGCGGCAAAAAAGTCCAAAAACGACTTGCGGATATCGGCCACCGACAGGCGGGGCGTGGTGTGGATTGGGGTGTTCATGGTGTGTGGCAGTGCTGGGGCTTTGCGCAGGGCCGCAAGCCCGGGGGTGGTCCCGGTCTCAAAGCCCAAGATTATAGGTTTGGCCCTTTGTCCCACCTCGCTTGGCCCGCCTGGGGGCATGCCCCCCATCCGCAAGGCCTGGGTTATCATTGGCACATATCAATTTTGTTTGTTTCTCGACGTAAATCCGTTTCGAATCAATCATTTGGAATCCACAGCATGAACGATCCACAGGTTTATCTCCGCTTTTTGAACTTGCTCCACACCCTGGAAGGCGCAGGTCAAATGCCCGACTTGGATGCCGATTCGCGCAAACTGCTGGAATTGATTGCCCTCAAGCACCACCAAGAACAAGCCATGACCGTCAGCGATGCCATGGGGCTGGTGGAGATAGCTTCGCCCGCCACCATCCACCGCAAGCTCGACCTGCTGCGCGATTTGGGCTTGGTGGACACGGTTTACCAAGGCAAAAACCGGCGCACCAAATTCCTGGTTCCCACCCCCAAGGCCTTGACCCACTTTGCCGGTTTGGGTCAGGCCATGCAACAAGCCCTGGGCCCGGCCACTTGACCGCGTTGGCTTGGGGCCCGCAGCGCGCCGCGCTGACCGCCTGTTTGGTTTGCCTTGCCCTGGCCTGCCCGGTCTGGGCAGCGCCTGCTGCCGAGGGCAACGACGAGGTGGAAAAATTTCTGCAAGAGCGCGGCTTGTTGGGCCGGGTGGAAATGCTGCGCCAGCGCATGGGCGACAAAGCCTCCGATTTGGTGGTCAATGCCATGGGCTTTTTGGGCGTGCCCTACCGACGGGGTGGCACCAGCCAAGAAAACGGTTTTGATTGCAGTGGCTTTGTGCGGGCCATGTTTGAGCAAACCGTCGGGCTGATTCTCCCCCGGCGCGCCAGTGACCAGGCCTCGGTGACCGAAAAAATCAACCGCGAAGACCTGCAACCCGGGGATTTGGTGTTCTTCAACACCATGCGCCAAGCCTTCAGCCATGTGGGCATTTATGTGGGTGACAACAAGTTCATCCATTCGCCCCGCCCGGGTGGTGAGGTGCGGGTCGAGGACATGCGCCAAGCCTATTGGGACCGCCGCTTCAATGGCGCACGGCGCGTCTCAGCCGAACCGGTGGCCAACGATGGCAACAAGCCCAAGCGCTAAAGCCCCCACCCCAGCCGTGCCGCAACCGCCCATGGGCGGTTTTTTCATGTGTAATTCGTCCTGAAAACTTGCTCACCCAAGGATCCACCATGACCGACCCCCTGTTGATCGCCCAAAACAAAAGTGCCGCATGCTGGCTGATGCCCCAATTGACCAACCGCCATGGCCTGATCACCGGTGCCACAGGTTCGGGCAAAACCGTCACCTTGCAAACCATGGCGCAAAGCCTCTCGCGCATTGGCGTGCCGGTCTTCATGGCCGATGTCAAAGGCGACCTGACCGGTTTGAGCCAACCCGGCCAACTGAGCGAGAAAATGGCCAGCGTTTTGAAAGAGCGGGGATTGGACCAACCCACTTTTGCCGCCTGCCCTACCACCTTGTGGGACGTGTTTGGGGAGCAAGGCCACCCGGTGCGCGCCACCGTCAGCGACATGGGGCCGCTGCTGCTGGGCCGCATGCTCAACCTCAACGACACCCAAGAAGGCGTGCTCAACCTGGTGTTCAAAATCGCCGACGACCGTGGCCTGTTGTTGCTCGACCTCAAAGACCTGCGCGCCATGCTGCAACACGTGGGTGACAACGCCAAGCAATTCACCACCGAATACGGCAATATCAGCGCGGCCAGCATTGGGGCGATACAGCGCGGCTTGATGCAGGTCGAGCAACAAGGCGGGGACAAGTTCTTTGGCGAGCCCATGCTCGACATCCAAGACTTCATGCAAACCGATGCCCAAGGCCAGGGCATGGTCAACATCTTGGCCGCCGACAAGCTGATGAACTCGCCACGCCTGTACGCCACGTTTTTGCTGTGGATGCTGTCCGAGCTGTTTGAACAACTGCCCGAGATTGGCGACCCCGACAAACCCAAGTTGGTGTTCTTTTTTGACGAAGCGCATTTGCTGTTCAACGAAGCGCCCAAGGCCTTGATCGAGCGCATTGAACTGGTGGTGCGCTTGGTGCGCTCCAAAGGCGTGGGTGTGTTTTTTGTCACACAAAACCCGCTCGACATCCCCGACAGCGTGTTGGCCCAACTGGGCAACCGGGTGCAGCATGTGCTGCGCGCTTTCACCCCGCGCGACCAAAAAGCCGTGGCCGCCACCGCCCAGACCATGCGTCCGAAAAAAGGCTTGGACATTGAAGCGGCCATCACCGATTTGGCGGTGGGCGAGGCCCTGGTCAGTTTGCTCGATGGCAAAGGCCGCCCCAGCGAGACCGAGCGGGTGTTTGTGCTGCCCCCGGGCAGCCAGCTCGGCCCCATCACCCCCGCCCAGCGCCAGGCCTTGCTGCACAGCTCGCTGGTGGCTGGCGTGTACGAAAAAACCGTGGACCGCGAATCGGCCTACGAATTGCTCAAAGGGCGTGCGCTACCTGCCGATGGCGCAGAAGCAGGCCCAGGCCAGGCGGCAGCGGGCCAAGCCAGCGGGGGTTTGATGGGCAGCGTGAGCGATTTGTTGTTTGGCAGCAATGGCCCTCGGGGGGCCCACCACGACGGGGTGGCGCAACTGGTCATCAAAAGCGCGGTGCGCACCATGGGCTCGTCGATCGGGCGCGAAATCGTGCGCGGGGTGCTGGGGGGTTTGTTGGGCGGTGCACGCGGCAAAACACGCCGCCGCTGATGGCAGGGGCCGTGCGCCCGCGCTTCATCGCTGGCGCTCGGCCAGCAGGTGCTGGGCAAATTCCACAAACCCAGCCCCTGCGCGGGCGGCGGTGACCCAGCTCGGTCGGTGCTCCAAGCGATCCCAGGCATCGCGCACATTGGCCACCCCCACGCTGTGCGGCAATGCGCCAAACATGGGGGCATCGTTGGGGGAGTCACCGATGAACAAAATCTGCTCGAGCGCCTTTTCCCATTCCAAACCGTAGCGCTCTGCCAACATGCGCCGGACCATGCCCAACTTGTCCCAGTCGCCCCACCACGCATTGACATGGATGGAGCTGACTTTGGCCGTCATGCCCTCGCTGCGCATGATGGCCACGATGCGGTCCACCTGTGCCTCAGGCAGTGGGGCCACGTCTTCGCAAAAGTCAATCGCCAAGTCATACCAGCGACAAAACTGATCGCTGGCCACCCCAGCGCCGGGCACCTCGCGCAAGATGCGATCGCGCACAGCTGCCAAACGCTGGGCCATTTGCGATCGGTCCACATCTTCGGACCAATGGCGGCAGCGCAAGACATGGTGGTCTGGGTCGTGCCAAAGGTAGAACGCGCCGTTTTCGCCGATCACCCCATCGACAGGCCAGGTGCGCGCAATCAGGTCACACCAACCGGCTGGGCGACCTGTGACCGGGATCACCCGCAAACCCACTTGCTGCAAATCAGCCATGGCCTGGTAAGCCGCTGGCAACAAACGCCCGTGGGTGGTCAAGGTGTCGTCGATGTCGGTCAAGACGGTGTGGACCGAACGGGCCAATGCGGGCGGAAAGTCCTGCCAAGGCTTCATGGTGATTCCAATGTATCAAGGGCTCGGGCTTGCATGCTGACATTGTGCCCAAGCCCGAGCCGCCCACAGTGGTATGGTGCGGGCATGAAAACACAGATCGATCATTTGGTGGTGGTGGCCGCCAGCTTGGCCCAGGGTGTGCAATGGTGCGAAGAGACCTTGGGCATCACACCTGGGCCCGGTGGCGAACATGAAAAACAAGGCACCCACAACCGATTGTTCAAAATCGCCACCCCCCAACACCCGATGGCTTATTTTGAAATCATCGCCATCAACCCCCAGGCCGATACCGCCCTGCGCTCCAAAAATGCACGCTGGTTTGACATGGATGACCCGCAGATTCAAAAAAGTGTGGCCCAAGAGCCCCGCTTGCTGCACTTTGTGGCCGGCACCACCGACATCCAAGCGGCGCGCCAAGCCTGGTACGACCAAGGCATAGACCGGGGCACGGTGATCCATGCCCAACGCCGAACCCCCAAGGGTTTGCTGCATTGGCAATTCAGCCTGCGGCCCGATGGCCAGCGTTTGTTCCAAGGCGGCTTGCCCAGCCTCATTCAGTGGGGCAAACCAGGCGAGGCCGACCCCTTGCGCATGCACCCGCGCAACACCTTGCCGCGCTCCAAAGTCAGTTTGGAGAGCCTGAGCATCAGCCACCCCACGGCGGCCAAATTGCAAGCCGCTTATGCCGCAGTGGGCCTGAACCATGTGTCCATCGAACCCGGCCCGGCCAATCTTCAAGCGGTGCTGCACACCCCCAAGGGCTTGGTGACATTGCGCAGTGAAGGCATGTGAGGCAGCGCATGATCAGGGTTTATGGCGAGATCTGACGGGCCCGCGATGGACCACAATCGTGGCCAAATTTCTTGAATACGTCGATTTGGAGACTTGTCATGCACTATTTCATTGCTGCCATCGCCCTGTCTTGGGTCGCTGTAACGGCGCAAGCCCAAGAGGCTTGCCCCCACCGCGGCGACTTGGACAGCATGTATTGCGATGCCAACAAAGACCTGTTGGCCGATACCCCCAAAGACCCGGCCAGATGGAAGAACCCATCCACCTTGGTCTTTACCTATACCCCGGTGGAAGACCCTGCCAAATACGAAAACATTTTCAAACCCTTCACCGACCACTTGGCACAGTGCACGGGTAAAAAAGTGGTGTTCTACCAAGTCCAAAACAATGCAGCCCAAATCGAGGCCATGCGCTCTGGCCGTTTGCATGTGGGCGGCTTCTCCACCGGGCCAACCGTGTTTGCCGTCAACAAAGCAGGGGCCATCCCCTTTGCGGTCAAGGGCGATGCCAAAGGCTATCAGGGCTATAACCTGATCACCGTGGTCAAGGCCAGCGGCACGCTGCAAAAACCGGTCGATCTGAAAGGCAAAAAAGTGGCCCACACCTCGCCGTCCTCCAACTCTGGCCATTTGGCCCCCTTGGCATTGATGCCGGGTCAAGGCTTGGCACCTGGCAAAGACTACGAGATCAAGTTTTCGGGCAAACACGATCAATCCATCTTGGGCGTGGGCACTGGCGACTATGACGCTGCCCATGTGGCCAGTGATGTGTTTGACCGCATGGTCGATCGCGGTCAAATCAAAGAAGCCGACTTTCGCATCATCTACCGCAGCCAACGATTTCCCACCTCCAGTTTTGCCTACGCCCACGATTTGGCCCCCGAGTTGGCCAACAAAATGCTGAAGTGTTTTGCCGACTACCGCTTCCCCGCTGAGATGCAAAAAAACTTTGATGGTGCCGACCGCTTTGTCAGCATCAGTTACGCCCGCGACTGGGAAGTGGTGCGCACGGTGGACAAAGCCGCTGAACAAGCTGCCAAAAAATAAGCCATGGCCACCCGCTTGGAGTTGCGCGGGCTGGGCAAGTCCTATGTGCCTGGCAAGCCCGTGTTGCACAGGATTGACCTGTGCTTTGACACCCCTGCCCTGACCGCCATCATCGGCCCCAGCGGCACGGGAAAAAGCACCCTGATCCGCTGCATCAACCGCTTGGTGGAGCCCAGTGCAGGGGATATTTTTTTAGATGGCGTGTCATTGCGCGGCCTCAATGCAGAAGGCTTGCGCCAAGCGCGTTCACGCATCGGCATGGTGTTTCAAGAGTACAACCTGGTGGAGCGCTTGAGCGTGATGGAGAACTTGCTCACCGGTGTGCTGGGTCACACGCCAGCCTGGCGGGCTTGGCTGCGCCAATTTGCCCCGGTCGACATTGACCGCGCTTGGCAAACCTTGGGGCTGGTGGGCCTGCAAGATTTTGTCAATGCCCGGGCCGATTCTTTGTCGGGTGGGCAGCGCCAACGCGTGGGCATTGCGCGTGCCGTGATGCAGTCGCCCGCTTTGTTGCTGGCCGATGAGCCCACCAGTTCCTTGGATCCCAAAACCTCGGCCGACATCATGGACTTGCTCAAACAAGTGGGTCAGTCAAGGGCCATTCCGGTCATCGTCAACATGCACGATGTGGCCTTGGCCAAGCGGTGTGCAGACCGCATCGTGGGCATGCACCAAGGGCAAGTGGTGTTTGATGGCCCTGCCCATGAACTCAGCGATGCACACTTGAGCACCATTTACGGTGGTCGCTCTTGGCTGGATTGAAATCGCCATGAAGCCCAGTGCAGTTCCAGCGCATGTGCGGGCTTTTCGCATGGGCCGTGCGCAGCAATTGGGCTGGTGGGTGTTGCTGTTGGTGTTGCTGTGGGCCTTGTCGCGCATCGATGTGAGTTGGGCACGGTTGGTCATTGGCATGGATGGAGCCGCTAAATTTGTTAACCGCATGTTTCCACCGGTTTTTGACCCGCGCGCAGAACTCATCAAAGGTCTGTGGGAGACCTTGCAAATTGCGGTGCTGGCCTCGGCCGCAGGTGTGGCGCTGTCCTTGCCCATGGGCTTGCTGGCCGCTCGCAACCTCATGCCCAGCAGTGTGACTTGGGTGGCGCGTTTTGTGATCACCTTGTGCCGCACCTTTCACCCGGTCATTGTGGCCATTGTGTTTGTCAAAGCCGTGGGCTTTGGCGTGTTGGCGGGCATCTTGGCGCTGACGGTGGCCTCGGTGGGCTTTTTGGGCAAACTGTTTGCCGAGGCGATTGAAGAAGTGTCGATGAAGCAGGTCGAGGCCGTGCGCGCCACCGGCGCAAACTTTGCCAATGTGCTGGGCTTTGCCATCTTGCCCCAAGTCTTGTTTCGGTTCATTGGGTTCATCGCCTATGAGGTGGACAGCAATTTGCGCAACTCCACCATGGTGGGCATTGTGGGCGCTGGTGGCATTGGCGGCACGTTGTTCGCCGCATTCCAACGCTTTGACTACGACTTTGTGCTGGGCATGGTGCTGTGCATCATGGGCTTGATCGTGTTGGGCGAAGGCCTGCAGTTATTGGTGAAAAAGGTATTTGGCCAATGAGCAGCCCCAGCCACCCAACGCACCGCTGGCAACGCCTGAGCCCTCAGCAGCAATGGGGGCGCTGGCTGATATATGGCTTTTGCACCTTGGCCGTGGTCCAGTCGATGCGCTCGGTGGACATCATCCCTGAATTTTTATGGGATGCCCCCGAGCAAATGAAAGACCTGCTGCAACGCATGTGGCCGGTGGAATGGGCTTTTTACTTCACACCCCAAAACACCGGTGCCCAAACCGTTCACCAAGCGCTGTTGGACTCTTTGGCCGTGGCATTTCTGTCCACCGTTTTGGGCGTGCTGCTGGCCCTGCCCTTTGCCTTGCTGGCCGCACGCAACATCACCCCTTTGTGGTGGCTCAACGGCCCTGCCCGCATGGTGTTGGTGGCCACGCGCAGCATATCCACCCTGCTGTGGGCATTGTTTTTTGTCGCCATGTTTGGCCCCGGTACCTTGGCGGGAACCTGCGCGATTGCTTTCCACTCGATTGGCTTCATCGGGAAGATGCTGTCGGAGGCGCTGGAAGAAGCCCACCCCGGCAGTTTGGAGGCCCTGAGTGCCGCAGGTGCTCCACTGGTCAGCCGACTGCTATATGGCCACTGGCCACAGGTCAAGCCGGCCTTTGTGGCGATCGCTTTGTTCCGCTGGGACATCAATGTGCGCGAATCGGCCATCTTGGGTTTGGTCGGCGGCGGGGGCTTGGGCATGGCCCTCAATGCCTCCATTGATGTGTTCGAGTGGGACCGCGTGGCCTTGGTCCTGCTGGTCATCTTGGCCATGGTGATGTTGGCCGAGTGGGTTTCAACCCGTTTGAGGCAAAGGGTGATTTAGAGGTTCACCCAATCACCATTGCCCCAAACGCAGCAAGCCATCATGGATTGCAGTTGGTGCTTGCCGTCACCGGTTCCATGTCCCATGAGGTGGCCAACAACTGGTAGTTGAGGGACGAAGAAAAATCGCTGCGCATGCTGTCCATCTGGGTGCGGGTCAAGGTTTGGAAATTGGCCTTGGTGGTCGTGGTGGCCGTGGTGAACAAGGTCTTCATGGTGCTGTAGGTGTTTTCAACGATACACACCGATGTTTTGCGGAATGTTTTGCTGCCACTGGACACGCTGCCTGCGGCGGTTTTCAGCACATTGTTCAGGCCAGTGGCATTGAAGGCCGTGGCCGCCGTGTCCGAATAGTTGGTGGCTTTGAGCACCAACACCTGGTCGAATAATTTCTTCACAAAGGCCATCAAAGAGACTTCGCTGTTGACATTGGCCGACTTGGACAACTCTGCAAAGTACATCCCCCAAAAGCCGCCCTCTTTGCTCAGATCAATCCGATCGCTGGAAGAAGCCAATCGCTCAGGTGCCAACAAGGGGTTGAGCAAAATCGCTGTGCTTTTGATGCCCGAATCCGTCAAACCAAAAAAAGTCCTGGCCCGCACCATGGCATCGAGCATGGCGCTGGCCATGGTTTGGTCTTTGGCCAAGGTGATTTGCAAACTGTCCACGCTGGGGACCACAAAGGCTGCGGCCACATGGGTCAGCGGGGTGACCCCGATCACCGAACCATTGGTGACCTTGGAGTCGGCGGGCACCAGGGCCAACAACACATCGGTTCCGGTGAAATTCACTTTCTGGTTCAAGCCTGCATCAAAGTACTGAACGCTGGTGTCGCCCACCACCTTCAAGATGAAAGGCTTGTCCCAGGTGCCCAGGCTGATGGAGGCCACTCCTGTGTCATCGGTCGTGACCGGGTCGCTGTTGATGGCTTGCCCAGTGCTGGGATCGATGGCAAAAACCTTGGCACCTTTACCAAAATAGCCCACTGCTGGCACCACCTTCACGGTGGCGGCGGTTTGGGTGGCCCCTGGCACCGCCAAAGAGACCGTGGTTTCATTGGTCTTGGTTTTGATGGCCTGGGTGGCCGCGGTCACGGCCGCGGTGTAACTGGTGGCCAAAGTGGATGGCACCGCGTAGCCCGTGGCACCAAAGCTTTGCAGCGCGGCCGATTTACCGCTGGAAATATTGGACACAGCTTTGAGCATCACCTGGGACACCGAAGCCAATTTGGTGGCGGCACCGGTGCTGCTGGTGACGGCAGACTTCATGCTGGTGAACAAAGTAGCCGCTTGGGTGGCTGGGCTGCCCGTGGACGAGGCCGCCAATTCGGCCAGCATGGTGGCGTAAAGCATCTTGCCCGAGATATCACCCGTCAAGGATTTGTCGGTTTTGCTCTTCAAGGCCACGGGTGCGGCAAAAATATCCCCACCCAAATCGGCCTCTGACAAACCCAACACACCCAAGGCCAATGCTTTGGCGGTGGTGATTTGGGCGGCCGCAGGTGCGACCGGTGCGCTGGCATCAATGCCAGCCGCTGCCGCCACCAAATTGGTCATGACATTGATGCCATAGACCGAACCCGTGGCCACGCTGGGCAATACCGACAACATGCTGCTGCCCGCCCCAAAGGCCGCTGGGTTATCGGGGTCTTTTTCGTTGAAATAGGTCACACCGGCCGCACCCACGGCTTTGAGCAACACCGGCCCTGTGTGGGTGGCGGGCAAGGTGATGGCGGCATCGCACGACGACACGGTACCCGTGCCAATCAGGGTGCCAGCGGTGTTATAGGCCTCGACCTTGGCACCGTCAGAGAAACAACCCAGGGCAGGCCGAGAGGAAATGGATATGCCAGAGCTGGAGCTGGCGCTGGTGCTGGTGCTGCTGTCACCACCACCGCAACCGACCAGGGACAACAGACCCACGACACCAAAAATAAGCGCACGAGATTTCATAAATGCATTTCAATGGGTTAGGAAGGACAAGCCCACGTCAAAGGACGGGTGATGAAACGTTTTGCTGGAACAAGGTTTGAATCACGCTCGGGTCATCCGTGTAAATCGTTTTGGTCTCATCCAAGATCGCTTCTTTGGTGTTGGTGTCGTAGTTGGCAAAGTGAATGGCCCAGCTGCTGTCGACCTCATCGCCGGCATAAAAATCTTCTTGCTCCAAAATCAGCATCAGCGTGTTAGTCGACCATTCAGCCGCCACCACGTAGTTGTTGATCTGGCTGTTGGCGAAAGACTCTGAATCCTCAAACGACTCTGCACCCAGGTCTTGGTTCAACACCGGAATCCAGTCATCCCCCAAACTCACGTAGATGGCACCCGAGTCGTCCAAGGCCAGGTCTTCGCTGTCGGTGCTGACCCCCTCCGTGACCAAGGTTTCCATGCCTTTGTCGTTGCCATCGCCATTCAAGTCTTGCTGGAAGGTGTCTTCCCAGGTGACCATGGAGTGGCTCACGATGGGGTCGGGCGAGAGCACGGCCGTGGTTTTGGCATCGGTGCTGGAAGCACCCAAACCCACGCTGTAGATCTTCCAAAGCTGATCGGGTTTGCCCCCATCGATGATGGTGGTTTCTTCCAACACCACTTTGTAGCCAATCGGTGTGGTGGTGCTGCCGCTGCCGAAAATCGCCTCCGCACCCACCACCTTGGCGGTGAAGCTCGATGCGCTGTCCCAGGTGCTGGATTTTTCCAAACGCACCGCCAAACCGGATTCATCCAACACGGAGATGTCTTGTTGGCGCACGCCATTGCTGTCGTACTTGAACAGGTGCAATGCACCGGTGGTGGTCAGCGCCGCCCTGTAAGTGCCCGTATCAGCGCTCAAAACCGTGGCGGTCTCTTCGGGGTAACCTGCCACCGTATCGGTATCGGCAATCGTGTCTTTTTGCAGCATTTCTTCGACATCGGCCAGGTTGGTCAGGTATTTGGTCTGTGACCAGTTCACCGTGGCTTCGCCGTTGGTGGCCGCAGACAACTTGTAGACCTCCCAATTGATCGATTCGCCTGCCCAGTCGGTGGTGGTTTTTTCCACCGCCAATACATAGCCGCCGTTGTTGGCCAATTTGTGCACCGCATAGGCTTTGGACTCAAAACCCGTGCGGCTGTAATTGAAGTTGGGCACCCCGCCGTTGGGGTCGGCAATGGCCACGGTGGCATTGCCGTCAGCGATGTAGACCGTGCTGGTGGCCTCATCGATTTTCAAAAACGCATCGGTTGAGCCTGTGATGACCGGGTCGGTGTCCAAAGCCTTGAGGGTGACTTGCAGCCCAAAGCCGGTGGTGCCATCGAATTCTTGCTGGAAGGCCGATTCGTATTTGCTGGCACTGCGGGTGTTGATCACCTTGGTCCAGTCCAACACGCCCTCAGCGCTGATGTTGTAGAACTGCCAGTTGGTGGTGGTGCCACCGGTGGTTTTCAAGGCAATCCGGTAGTCAGACCCATTGGCGGCCACGCCCATCAATTTGGCTTGGCTGGTGCTGCCGCCCATGGTGTAGCTGTACTCCAAATTGGGCACATTGCCGTTGGCGTCGGCCAGGGCAACCAGCTTGCTGCCTGAACGGCTGTCTTTGATGAAGATGGACCCATCGCTGCTCTTGACCAGTTCAATGCTGTCGGTGGCATCGCCCGAATTGGCAGGCGATGCAGACACCAGTTGTGAAGTGTCAATGCCAATGATGGTGTCATCGTCTTCGGGCGTGTCTTGCGCAATCGCCGTCTCCACCTGGGATATTTTCTTGGTCCAGATGTTGCCGCCACCGGTGGGTGACATGCCCCAATTGACGGTGCCATCGGCATCCAAGCGCAAAATTTGCCAGTTGAGGTCGGTTTGACCATTGTTGACGTTGGTTTGCTTGAGCACCAACTTATAGCCCGTGATGGCATTGTTGACCGTCACGGCCTCCACCGCATAGGCCTCCACTTTGTTGCTGTTGGTGCTCCAGCTGTAGTCATACTCCAAGTAGGAGGCATTCCCAATGGCCTTGATCGAGGTGGGGTTGGCAGGGTCGTTGACGATGTACAAGGCCTTGTCTTTGTCGCGGTACAAACGCACGCCAGATGTGTCGGTGCTGACGGAATAGTTTTTCAGGGCATTGAAGTCCACACCGGTCACGCCATCGCCATTGAAGTCTTGTCCAAATTCCTGCTCATAGGGGGCCAAGGATTTCAAGCCCCACAAAGAGGTGTTGACCCACATGCCATTGGTCCCGTTGTAGCCATAGGTGACTTGCCCTTGGGGATCGAGTTGCATCAAGTCCCAGGTGACCGTCACCTCGGCCTTGGATTTGTCTTCGGCGCTGGCATACCAAGCATTGCTGCGCTTGACAATCACCTTGTAGCCTCCAGTGCCCATGGCCTCGATGGCATAGATTTCACTCTTGTTGTAGCCGCTGCCCCAGGTGTTGTCGTATTCCAACCAAGATGAATTGCCAATCGGAACCGGGGTCCCATCGGCTTTGATCAGGTACAAGGCATTTTCGGTATCGCGGGCGAATGTCACACCGACCCGATCGGTCGTGCCCTTGGTCAAGGTGCTCACATCCACACCCACCCGGCCATCACCGTTCAAATCTTGGCCAAACAAACTCTCATAGGGCGCGATCGAGTTGGAATAGGTGCTGGAGCCGCCCGATGCCATGGCCATGGCTCCGTTTTTGCTCATCTTGCCATCACTGCCCAAGGTCATGACCTCCCAGCGAATGGTTTCTTTGCCGTCGTAAATATCGGTTTGCTTCAAGGCCAATTTGTAAGCCGTGATGGCCCCGCTGGCATCGCGCACCGCTTCCACCGCCACCGCTTCCTTTTTGTTGGAGCCGCTGCCCCAAGCGTTCTCGTATTCCAACCAAGAACTGTCCACGGACTTGACCGATTTGCCTTCAACGATGTAGAGCGATTTTTCACCGTCACGCGCCAATTTGGCACCAAAGGTGTCGGTTTCGATCAGCTTCAAGGATGCGGCATCCACGCCAATGCGGCCATCGCCATTCAAATCGTCTTTGAACCAATCTTCCTCGTAGGAAGAAATGGATTTGAGGCCGTAGAGGCTCTCATCCACGTAATAGCCTTTGGCCGCATCCCACTGGCCGTAGGTCACCGCACCCTTGGCATCGAGCTTCAAAATGGACCAGGTGACGTTGTCTTTGCCTTCCCAGTTGGTGTATTTTTCCTTCATGGCCAAGCGGTAACCGGTGACCGTGCCAGCACTGTCTTTGACCGCCTCGACCGCCACCGCCTCGCGTGAATTACCGCCTGAGTAACTGCCCGCCGTGCCCCAGGTGTTTTTGTATTCCAAGTCGCCCCCATTGGTGCGGATGGATTTGGCTTTGGCCGCCTCGCCCACACCTTCGACGATGTAAATGGAGTTGTCTTTGGCGTTGCGCGCCAGCCTGGCCCCTTGGGTGTCGAGCAAGGCCATGGTCAAACCCGCGGCGTTGACCCCCACCTTGCCATCGTTGTTCAAATCCTCATTGAAGAACTCTTCAAAGTCGGCGATGGATTTTTGGTTATAGACGTTGACATCTTTCCACTGGCCGTTGTCCATGGAGCCATAAACCATTTTGCCGCTGGTGTCGAACTGCAAAATGTCCCAGGTTTGTTGCCAAGTGCTGGTGTCGGTGGTCGTCGGCGTGGATGAACCAGGCATGGCGTAGCCCATGGTGTTGACATTGGACTTTCGCAGCACCGCCACCCGGTAAAACTCAATATCCCCTGAAGCATTGCGCTTGGCCTCTGCGGCCACCGCCGTGCGGGTTTCCCAATTGCTGGTCGACTCCAACTGTCCCATCATGCCGCCACTGAGGGCCACGGCAGTCTCCACATTGTTTTTCACTTGGGTGATGTAGAGGCCAGTGTTGCTATCTTTGGCCAAACGCACGCCATATTTGTCGGTGGACAACTTGGTCAAATTGCCCAAGTCAATGCCGATTTTTCCATCGCCATTCAAGTCTTGACCAAACTCGCGCTCGCGCCCAGCAATGGTGGCGGTATTGGTTGTCTCGGTGATGTACAAGGCATTGGCCAAGTCCGAGCCGGTGTTCATGGTGGCGTAGTACGAACCAGTACCCGTGCCTGCATAGCCTGTCCCGACATAACCCGTGCCGGTGTTGGTGGAAGAAGCAAACGCCGTCGCCGTTTTGAGAATCGAAATATCCCAAGTCACCTCGACCTTGTTGGTCGCCAAAATGGTTTTGGTGTTTTTGACCGCCAACAAATACTCGTCTTTGTTGTCCACTTTCTCAGCGGCCATGATCTTGCGCTCATTGCGCTCGGTGCTGTTGGACCAGCCGTTTTCCAGGTCGGGAATGGACCCGCCCATGTAAACCACGGGCTTGAGATCGGTCAATGCAGGTGTGCCCGTGCCATTGGTGTAGGTGGCGGTGACCACATAAACCCGGCCATCCCCGTCTTTGGCCACGGCCACGCCATTGTTGTATTTGGATTTGGTGGCATCCCAGTTATCCGTCGAGATCGCGGTGGGCACGATGGGGTTGGCGGTGGTGGTTTTTTGACCATCGCCATTGAGGTCTTGGTTGAAGACTTCCTCAAATTTGGACAAACGGTCGTTGTTGTTGATCCATTGCTTGGTGCTCTTCCACTCGCCATTGGCATCGATTTCATCGATTTGGTATTGGGGCTTGCCGCCTTGGTTGTAAACCGTTTTGGTCAGTGCATAGTAGTTGCCAGCGGTCCAACCCGTGATCACGTTGTCGGGCGTGGCTTTGACAATGGCCACCGGGGCTTTGGTTTGCCAGGTGCTGTCCTCAAACATGCTCTTGCCATTGGTGATCAAGAGCGGCGTGCTGCCAGAACGGATGATGTAGTAACTGCCTTCGCTGTCCACACCCAAAACCTCGTTGACGGTATCGGTGGCATTGGGCAATGTGGTGGGGGTGCCCACGCCAATCTCGCCATTGCCATCGATATCGATGCCCTTGGTGGTTTCTTCGGCACCAATTTTTTCCAACCATTTGTCCCAGTTGGCGGTCACCGAAGTGATGTTGCCGTTGCTGTCTTTGCCCAGCGCCAGCTTGTAAACCTGCCAATTGATGTTGGATGTTTTCTCGTTGCTGGTGCCCGCATTGGTGACACGGTAGCTGCGCACATACAAATATTGGTTCTCTGAACCGCTTTCGGTGACCGATACCAGCTTGGTCACCTCGGAACCATAGCTGTCTTGGCCCATGGCGGATAAAGAAGCTTTGATGGCATCGCCGTTAGCTGTCTTGATCATCAACACGCCGTTGTCGCTCAAATCCTGCAAATCGGTTTTGTTGGTGTAACTCTTGACCAGAAAAGCGGCACCATCGGCGTCTTTGGCGATTTGCAAACCACTCGGGTTGGCCGAAGTGCCGCCTCCGCCTTTGGTGCTCCATTTCAGGTCCGGCCCTTGAACCCCATCGCCATTGAGTTCTTGTCCAAAGTAGCCTTCCAACCAAGCCACGGGCACGCTGTTAGACGTGCCCAGTAAATTGCCATCGCTGCCAATTTTGAGCAAGCTCCAATTGGCCGTGCTGGTGGTTTTGACCCCATTGTTGGTGTTCCAGTATTCGTTTTTGCGCAAGGCCCAATAGCCGTTGTCGTTGTTGTTGAAGTCCAGGTTGGTGGTGACGCTGTCAAAAGCCGCGGCCACTTGGCTGCTTTGGGTCAAGGCCCAGGCCTTGGGGCTGCCCTTGCCCACGGCAAAAATTTTGTTGTTGCTGCCGCCGCCGTTGTTGCTGTCACCCCAGGTGTAATCGGGCTGCTCAACCATGTAGCTGTTTTGGTTCAGCCCATCGCGGATGAATATGTTTTTGGTCGCACCACCCACGCTGTCTTGGATGTACACCGTGCCTTCGGCATCCCGGGCCAATGTCACGCCGGCGGTGTCGGTGGTGGACTTGGTCAGGTTTTTGGGGCCCACCACACCGTCATTGTTCAAGTCGGCCGCAGGGCTGGTGCCAAACAAAGCCTCAAAAGGCGCAGATTTGGTGCCTGAATTGATCAAGGCATCGGTCAGTTGTGTGCCATTTCCGCTGGGCTTGAGCTCTGTGAAGGACCAAGACACATTGCTCGAAGCCGACGTGCCCGATCCGTAGGTGCTGGTTTGTTTCCATGCCGCGGTGAACACCACCGAGCCACTTTCCTCGCTAGCCGCCACCGCAACCAATTCAGAACTGCGCTTTTCCCAGCCACTGTCATAGGCATATGCATTGACCACCATGGACGAGGTGTAATCGAGCCCAGCGTATCGGATGGTGATTTTGGATTCGGTCCCCGGGGTGGACAAAAAGTAGGACCCGTTTGTATCGGGGGCTTTGTCTTTGGCGGTCAGCAGGGTGGGCGTGGATGCGGGCATGGAATCACCTCAAAAATTTGGCAACAAATCACTTATGTCACTTTTGATGATTTTATGCTCGTGTCCTAGACAACATCAAGTCTTTTTTACATCCCAAATGCATCACTTATGCTTCATTTTGGTGCCCTGCATCCCCGCCAAGCGCTCCAAGCTGATTAAGATGACCCACCTCGCACCCAACCCCAACTTGCCCCAACCATGAACCTGAACATCACGCGCATGACAAGCGCATCGCTCACCCTGGCAGCTGTTTTGTGGACGACCTGCCTGCCCGCGGCCCATGCCCAAACCCCCGCCTGGCCCAGCAAACCCATCAGCCTGATCGTGACCTATCCGCCCGGCGGCGGGGCCGATGCCATGGCGCGCTTGGTGGCCCCCAAAATGGCCGATTTGCTTGGACAAAATGTGGTGGTGGAAAACCGCCCTGGGGCCAGCGGCCAAATTGGTGCCAGTGCCGTGGCCAAGGCCGCGCCCGATGGCCATACCTTGATGCTCGATGCCTCGTCTTTTGCGGTCAACCCGGCTTTGTTCCCCAAACTGCCTTATGACAGCCTCAAGGCCTTCAAGCCGGTGGGCGTGTTGGCCTTGTTCCCCAATGTGGTCTTGGTCAACGCCCAGGTGCCGGCCAAAAACATCGCGGAGTTGATCACCCTGGCCAAATCCCGCAAGGATGCGGTGGCCTATGCCTCATCGGGCAATGGTTCGGCACAACACTTGGCAGGGGCATTGTTTGAATCGGCCGCCAAAGTGGACATGGTGCACATTCCCTATAAAGGTGGCGGCCCTGCCTTGAACGATGTCATCGGCGGCCAAGTGCCCCTGTTTTTTGGCAACCTGGCCTCCACCCTGCAACATGTGCAAGCCGGGAAACTGCGCGCCTTGGCCGTGACATCGGCCAAACGCGCCAACGCCTTGCCCGATGTGCCCACCTTGGCAGAGGCCGGTGTACCCGGCAGCGAAATTTACGAATGGAATGCCATCTTTGCCCCGGCCGGCACGCCAGACGCGGTGGTGGACAAACTCTCCGATGCCTTGATCAAGGCCATGGACCACCCCGAGGTGAAAGCTCGCCTGGCCCAACTCGGGGGTGATGTCCAAAAAGGTGGCCCCAAAGCCGCCCAAGAGTTCATCCAAGCGCAAATGGCCTTGTGGGCCCGGGTGGTCAAGGCCAAAGGCATCGCCCTGGAGTAGCCCTTCTGACAGGACTGCCCCTGGGCGCTTGGGGGCCGGCGGAATCAGGCCGTGGCGGATGGGCGCTGGGCTTTTTCGGCCGTCCAGGCATCGAGCTTGGCCCTGGCCTCTAGGCGATAAGCCTTCAATTGTTGGTCGCTGGCCGTCACCGTGGTCAACTCCAAACGAATGCCATTGGGATCAAAGAAATAAATCGACACCACAAAACCATCGTGGTCGACGGGGCCGATCACCTCCAATCCCGCAGCGCGCAAACGCGCCAAAGCGGTGTGCACCGCTGCCACTGAATCCACCTTCAAGGCCAAGTGATTGACCCAACGCGGTGTGTTGGGTGAAGGCTCGCTGGCGGTGTGGTCGCCCAAGTCAAAAAAGGCCACCGAGCTGCCGTCGGTCATTTCAAAAAACAAGTGCACATAAGGACAGTACTCGCCCGTGCTGGGAATGGTGTCGGCCCGCACGATGTGGGTCAGCGGCAAGCCCAGCAAGTCCTCGTAAAAGTGGCGCGTTTCTTCGGCATCGCGGCAGCGGTAAGCGAAATGGTGCAAGCCGCGGATGGGTGTGAAAGCTTCCATGGCCAGGCCTCGGTGTCAGCGCGCAGCGGGCAAGTGGGCGGTGACAGAAGCCAGCCAAGCCTCGTCAACGGGCAAGGTTTTGAGTTCTTCCAGTGCCTCGGCCTGGGTTTGGGTCCAGCGCTGGACCACCCGCACATCATCGCCATCGTGCTCTTGCCAAGAAAGCTCCAAACGAATGCCATTGGGGTCAAAGAAGTACAAGGACCAGGTTTGTGCGCCCACACAAACCGGGCCGATCAATGCCACGCCTTCGTCTTTGAGGCGCTGGTGCAAGACATCAAACTGGGCTTTGCTGGTGGTGAAAGAGCAGTGCTGCATGCCTGCCAAGGCATCGCGGTCGCCTTTTTCCTTGGCCCCTTTGGGCATTTCAAAAAAGGCCACCAAGGTGTCGCCGCCCGCATCAAAAAAGTAGTGGCGCAGGTTTTCAAACGGCGGGTTGCCACGGTTGGCCGGCCCCACGCCCACACCGGGAGGAACGCGCAGGGCATGGACCAGAGGCATGCCCAGCACCCGGGTGTAAAAATCCACCGTGGCCTTCATGTCATCGGTGTTGAGGGCCAGGTGGTGGATGCCACGGGTGGCCGGTGGCTGTTGGTGGGTGGCGCGAAGGGCTGCGGTCATGGGAACTCCTGTCAGGTGGCTGTGGGTTGTGAAAGTCGGAAATACAGTTGCCCCAAATCGGGGCTGTTCATCAGCTCTGCGCTGTTTTGAACCAGGGCCAATTGGCCTTTGATCATCACATGGGTTCGGCGGGTGAAAGGCAAAGCGATGTCGAGCTTTTGCTCCACCAAAATCAGGGTCAGGCCTTCGCCGCGCAAGGTGTGCAGGGCCTGGCGGATTTCTTCCACCACCTTGGGGGCCAAGCCCAAAAACGGTTCATCGAGCAACAAGAGCTTGGGCTTGGACATCATGGCCCGGCCAATCGCCACCATTTGCTGCTCCCCGCCCGACAAAGTGCCTGCCAACTGGCCACGGCGCTCGGCCAAACGGGGAAACAAGGCATAGACGGCATCAAAGCGTTCTGACAATGCGCGTTGGCGGTTCTTCAATGCCACAGAGCCCAGCAACAAATTGTCTTGCACCGTCATCGGTGCAAAAACATGGCGGCCCTCGGGCACTTGCACCACCCCCAGGGCCACGATGTCATGGCTGTCGAGTTGCATCAGGTCCACCCCATCAAGCAAGACCTGACCGTGCCGCTTGGGCACCGTGCCCGATATGGCCCCCAACAAGGTCGATTTGCCCGCGCCATTGGGACCGATCAAGGCGACCGTTTCGCCGGTTTCAATGCGCATCGACACACCCTGCACCACCGGTGCCAAGTGGTAGCTGGCATTGACATCGATCAACTCAAGCATGCGAAGCCTTCACCTGCCCGAGGTAGGCGGCCACCACCGCGGGATCGGCTTGCACCTGGGCGGGGCTGCCTTCTGCGATTTTTTCGCCAAAGTTCAACACCACCACCCGGTGGGCCAAGGCCATCAAAAAAGGCATGTCGTGCTCGATCAACAACACCGCAATGCTCTGGGCTGCGATGCCACGGATGATGTCGGCCAGGCGCGCACATTCGGCGGCTGTCAGGCCGGCCGCTGGCTCGTCAAACAGCATCAGTTTGGGTTGGGCCGCCAGCCCACGGGCGATTTCAAGCAATCGCCCCTGGCCAAAGGACAAGGTGTGCACATCGGCCTGGGCGTATTCGCCCAAGCCCACAAACTCGATCCAATGCATGGCCTGCTCTCGCGCGTGCTGTTCGAAAGCCTTGGCTTTGGCCGTGCCCAGCACCACTTGCCACATGGACAGGGGGACATGGGTGTGCATGCCCACCATCACGTTTTCTTGGATGCTCATGCTCTCGAAAGGCTTGTTGTGCTGAAAGGTGCGCACTATGCCCCGAGCGGCAAACGCATGGGTGGGCATGCCGTTGAGCGTTTGCCCTTCAAAAAACATGCGCCCAGCAGAAGGCTCAATGGCACCGGCCATCATGGCAAAGGTGGTGCTTTTGCCCGCGCCGTTGGGTCCGATCAAACCCAGTATTTCGCCCCGGTGCACCGACATGTCCAAATCAGAGACGGCCAACAGGCCACCAAAGCGGCGTGTCAAGCCCTGCACCTGCAACAAGGGCTGGGCATCAGCCATGCGTTGGCCCCTTGGCCGTCACGGGCTGCGCGGCACCAGCACCCCTGCGGCCCCACTGCATGGCCTGGTCCCACAGGCCTATCAAACCTTTGGGTTGATACATCACCACCAACACCATCACCAAACCAAACACCAGGGCATGGTGGTGCCCGATCAAGGGCGAGAGCACAAACGGCAACAGGTAGAGCAACACCGCACCGACCACGGCCCCCGCCGCGCGACCGATGCCGCCGATGATGATCATGAACAGCAGCAAAAACACATTTTCCAAACCAAAAATGGTGGGGTTGACGGTGTTGTCCACAAACGCATAGACCATGCCGGCCAAACCCGCCAAGGCGCTGGTGATCGTGTAGGCCAGGATGCGGGTGCGGCGCACATCCACGCCCATGGCGGCAGCCGCCTCTGGGTTGTCGCGGGCGGCACGGCAGGCGCGCCCAAAATGGGACCGGTCCAGCCGCCACAGCACCGCGAAGGTGAGCAGCATCAACACCACGATCACCACCGTGTAAGCGGGCCCTTGGATGCGGTATCCCGCAATGTCTGGCAACCGGTAATTGGCCAAACCGCCAGTGCCGCCGGTGACTTGTCCCCCCTCGTTGAGCAACACAATGAACAACTGGGCAAAGGCCAGTGTGGCCAGCGCCAGGTAAAAGCCCTCCAAGCGTGTGGCCGGAATGGCCACCGCCAAAGCCACCACCACACAAAACACCACCGAGGCCAACAAGGCCACAGGCAAAGGCCAGCCCAAATAAGTGATGCCTATCACCACGCTGTAGGCACCCAAGCCATAAAAGCTGAAATGGGAAAAAGCAACTTGTCCGGCAATGCCAAACAAGAAGTTGTAGCCCAGGGCCAAGGTGATCCACAACAACAGCTTGCGGTACACATCGTTTTGGTAAGACCCCAAGCCAAAGGCCAGCGCCGATAACAGCACCAAGGCCAGCCACCAAGGCCAAGCGCGCTTCATGTGCGGCCCTCGCGTGCGGTCAACAAACCCTTGGGCCGCACCAATAAAAACAAAATCAGCAACAGCAAAGGCACACCCATGGCCAGGCCCGGCGGCACGGGCGCATAGCGCACCGTCATTTGCTCGACAAAGGCCAGGATCAGGCCGCCGAGCAAGGCACCCTCCACCCGCCCCACCCCACCGATCACCAAGGCGGTAAAGCCCTGGATGGCCAAGGGCATGCCCATCAAATAGTGGGCCGACACATTGGGCGCGGCCAGCACACCGGCAAAGCCGGCCACCACCGCACCCATGGCGAACGACAGGGCCGTGACGCGGCCCAAATGGATGCCCATCCAAGCGGCGGCACGGCGGTCAATCGCCACCGCCTCAAAGGATTTGCCGTGCAAGGTCCGCTCGAAAAAATACCAAGCCGCCGCAAAAACGGCCAGGGTCACGGCAATGGTGAAAAAGCTTTGGTAAGAACCGGCCAGCCAACCCAACTCCAAGCGGCCAAAGCCAAATGCAGCGGGCACGGGTTGCGGATCGGGCCCAAAACCAATGGAGATGGTTTCGCGAAAAACCACCAACATGCCCAACAAAGACAAGATGGGGGCCAAGGGGGGCGCGCCTTTTTCCACCAGGGGCCGCACCGTCAGTCGCTCGGTCAACCAGCCCACCGCAAACATCATGGCCACCATGATGGCCATGCCCACGGGATAAGGCCAACTCCAATCGTTGAGGAGCACCACACCGGCAAACGCGGCCATCATGGCCCACTCGCCCACCGCAAAATTGATGATGCCGGTGGGTCGGGTGATGAGCAAATAGGCCAGTGCCACCAGGCCATAAATACAGCCACTGGCCGTGGCCCCCACCACCAACTCAAAAAAATCGTTCATGCGCGGCCGGGTTCAGTCCCAAGGGGGCAGCGGCTTATTTGGCCCCCACGTGGACCACTTTGCCCTGCTTGTCGCCTTCGTACACCCGCACCACCATGCCATTGGTGTCAAAGCCGGTGCGCTTGCCCTCGGCAAAACCGTAGGAAGAACCCACGGCACCCATCACACCGACAAAACCTTTGGTCGCTTGCATGGCTTCGCGCACCTTGTCTTTGTCCACACCGCCCGCGCGGCGAATCGCATCGGCCACCAACATCACACCGTCATAGCCATAGCCATTGAGGTTGTAGGGCTCGGTACCCACATCTTTCTTGTAGGCCTCGATGAAGCGCTTGGTCTCGGCCTTGTTGGGGTCGAACGCATCGACAAAGGTGACACCGTCCATCAGCCCCTTGGCCACGTTGGAGTAAACCGGCACCGACAAGTTGTAGTTGCCCAAGATGGGCATCTTCATGCCCAACTGACGGTAACTGCGCAAGATCAAGGTGTTCTCGGGGGTGACCACGCCGGTCATGAACAAAGCCTCGGGGTTGGCAGCGCGGATTTTTTGCATTTGCGCGTCTGCCGAGGTGGAGCCACGCGGCACCATTTCCTCGGCCACGATTTGGATACCGGCCTTTTCCAAGCCCGCCTTGAAAAAGCGGTTGGTGAGCTGGCCCAGGTCAGAGTTTTCCGTGATCAAAGCCACGCGTTTGTAGTTGCGATTGGCCGCATAAGACAACAGCGTGGCAATTTGGGTTGAACCCAATGGGCCGGTTTGCCAAAAGTTGGGGTTGTTGACCTGGGTGGTCAAGGTGTCTCCCCCATTGGAGGGCGTGATGTGCGGGGTTTTGGTCTCCAGGGTGACCGTTTGTGCTTGCTGCGTGGCCGGTGTGAGTGAGACCGACAAAATAAATGCCACCCCCGAATCCACCAATTTGCGCGCCGCAGTGGCCGAAATGTCTGGCCTGCCCTGGTCGTCTTCCACCAACAACTCGACTTGGCGGCCCAAGATGCCACCACGTGCATTGATCTCTTTGACCGCATAGGTGGCACCGGCGGCCACCGGCTCCGCATAAGGCTTGGCCGGGCCCACCCGGTCGGTGATCATGCCGATTTTGATGGTGTTTTGCGCCCATACAGGCATGGCCACCACGCAGGCACTGAGCAAGGCGGCATGCAGCGTGCGGCGGCTCCAATGGGTGTTGGTCTGTTTCATGGGGTGTCTCCTGTTCAAGTCAAGGGATGAAGGGAAAAGCCAGTGGCATCAGGCCGTGGGGATGTATCCGCGCGATCTTCAAGCGTATTGGGGTGCCACGCGCATGGCCAAGGTGCCCACCCCTTGCACGCCCGCTTCGATCCAGTCACCCGGCACCACCGGGCCCACCCCTTCCGGGGTGCCGGTCATGATGACATCACCCGGTTGCAAGGTGTAGAAAGAGGATGCGAACTCAATCAAGCGGGGCACATCAAAAATCAAATCACGGGTGTTGGCGTTTTGGCGGGTCTGGCCATTGACATGCAGCCACAAATTCAACTGGCCAGGGTCGGGCAACTCATCGGCGGTGACCAGCCAGGGGCCGAGCACCGCATAGCTGTCGATGGACTTGCGGAAACACTGAAATTCAGGGCCGCGCAAGGTCATGTCCAAGGACAAGCTGTAACCCGCGACATAGGCCATGGCATCGGCGGATTTGACTTGGCGACAGGTCTTTCCAATGATGACCGCCAATTCGACTTCGTGGTCATTGCGCCGCTGCGGAAAGCGCAACACGATCTCGTCGCTCACCCCGATCAACGAGGTCCCCGCTTTGAGGAACATGCCCCAGTCGCCAATCGAGGTGATGGTGCGACCGTGACCGATGTTTTTATCTTCAGCGCTTTCTTGGGCATGCGCTTTGTAATTGATGGGGGCACCGATGATTTTTCCCGGGTTGGCCACCGGCGGGTCGTAGTGGACCGCAGAGGCGGCATGCTGTTGACCGGTTCGCGCGGCTTGCTCGATCGCGGGGCGCAGCGCATCGAGCTGGGCAATGAACACATCATGGCTGGGAAAGGGGTATCGCTGGGTGGGCAGGGCATCCAAAACCTCGGACACATCGATCACCTGCTCGCCTTGGACCAAGCCAAGACGGCCGCCATTGAATCTGCACAATTTCATGGGTGAAACTACCTTCGTCGTGGGCCATGGGGCTTGGCGAGCTGCATGCCCACTGAACAACACCCCGGCACCAGATCAGTTTGGCACATGCAGATGCAAATACCCATCGGATTAACACCTAGGAGACCGACTCACTTTGACAAATGCTATGCTGGCAGGCTGCCTAGCGCGGGAAGCATCATTCAACACATTTTTTTCGGAGTTTCACACCATGAACATCATTGGCATTTGCGGCAGCTTGCGTCAAAAGTCCATCAACCATTTCGCCTTGGAAGCAGCCGCCAAAGCCATGCCCACGGGCATGAGCCTGCGCATTTTGTCGATCAAGGATGTGCCGCTGTACAACCAAGATGTGCAAAGCGCTGGTTTTCCTGCAGCGGTGCAAAGCCTGGCCCAGGAAATTCTCAAAGCCGATGGCGTGTTGATCGCCAGCCCAGAGTACAACTTCTCTTACTCCGGCGTGTTGAAAAACGCGCTCGACTGGTGGTCACGCATGGACCCGGCCCCGTTCAAGCACAAACCCGTGGCCATTTTGTCGGCCACCGGCGGCCCCTTGGGCGGTGCACGCAGCCAGTACGACTTGCGCAAAGTGCTCAGCGGTGGTTTGGAAGCCCTGGTGCTTCAGCGCCCTGAGATTTTCATTGGCATGGCGCAAAACAAGTTTGGCGCAGATGGCGCGCTCAACGATGAAGCCACGGTGAAGATGCTGGAAACCCAGATGCAAGCCTTCCAAGCCTGGATTCAAAAACTCTCACCCAAGGCCTAAAGCCTGCGCTGCTCAAAACCTGCGTCGCCAACCCAGGGCAAAGAAGTCCTCACCATTTGCCCCGTGGTTGTTGATCAGGTCGTAAATGGTGCAGCGGTGGTGCAGCCTGGCAAACCATTCATGCTGCTTGCTTTGGCCCAGGGGTGCTGCCGCTTCGATCATCAAAAAGTTCAGCGTCTGGCTGCCCATGCCATTGGGCCCTCGCTCCAAAGGGCTCACGCTGCTGGTGTATGAAATGCCAAATGGGGCCAAACGCAAATCCAGCGGCCACTTGTCGCGCCCCGGCCAACCGCTGATGCGCAACACCGGTGCCACCGCCACCTCGCCCAAAGAGGCCTGACCCCATTGTTGGCCCACCATGCCATCGATCTCCACCGCCACAGGCCAATCCGAAGACCGCCACATGGTTTTGCTGGCCGTCAGGGCCAACAGGTATTGGTTTTGAAACTGGGTGCGCCCGGTTAAAAAACCAGCCGGCTCGGTATTGTGGTACTGGCCCGCATAAACCCCCATGCTCCAGTCGGGCGCATCCGCCTTGGCAAACATGGAAAACAGTGCCCCACAAGCGGCCCACAAAGCCAATAAGACACGCACTCGCATCTGATCACCTCCGTGAAAGAAATCTCTGCCCCAATGTCACTGAAATGTGGCCAGTATTTTTTGACGCAAGGCCGCGTCAATCACCGGCTTGATGCCAAACCAAGCCTCAAAGGCGGGCACGGCTTGGTTGAGCAACATACCCAGGCCATTGACCGCCACATGGCCACGCGCTTTGGCAGCTTGGACCAAAGGTGTTTCCAAGGGCACATAAATCAAGTCACTGACCAAGGCTGACAAAGGCAAATCGTCCAACTGGAGGTCCAGGGGGGCTTGGTCGTACATGCCTTGGTTGGTGGTGTTGACCAGCATGGCCGCACCGCCCAAGGCCGCGTGCCGCTCAGACCAGTCGTGCACTTGCACCACGCTGGGGTTGAGCGCGGCCAATTGCTCGGCCTTATCGCGGGTGCGGTTGAGCAAGCGGATTTCACGCGCGCCCGCATCGATCAGGCTGATGATCACCGCACGGGCCGCCCCACCCGCCCCCAACACGGTGATCGGGCCTGCATCGGCCCGCCAATCGGGCTTTTCGTCTTTCAAACTTTGGATATAGCCATACCCGTCGTTGTTGTGCCCGTGCAAGCTGCCGTCGGCTTGCACCACGATGCAATTGATGGCACCCACGCGCTCGGCCATGGGTGTCAAATGGTCCATCAAGGGCATCGCCTTGACCTTGTGCGGCAAGGTGATGTTGCATCCCGCCATGCCCAAAGCGGCCAAGCCGCGCACAGCGGACTCCACCTGGTCGATTTGCACCGGAAAGTGGCCATAGGCGGCCTTTAAACCGTGAACGGCTATCCAATGGTTGTGGATGATGGGTGAGCGCGATTGAAAAATCGGCATGCCCATCACGCCGGCCAATTTGAATTGATTGCTGTCTGCCATGGAATGGTTTCTCGGTGTTGGGGCGGTGCGGGCTTATTTCCAGAACTGCTTGCTGGCGATGCGGGCACCTTCGGCCATGGCGGCGAGTTTGGCCCACACCACATCCGGGTCGACGGCGGCTTGCCCCACCCAGGTGCCATAGCCACAGTCACTGCCCGCCACCACGTTTTCACGGCCCACCAAGTTGGCATAACGGGCAATGCGCTGGGCGATCAATTCGGGGTGCTCGATGAAATTGGTTTTGGACTCGAGCACGCCGGGGATGAGCACCTTGCCATCGGGCAACTTGACGCTTTCGAACAAGGTCCACTCGTGGGCATGGCGCGGATTGGCCGCTTCGAAAGAAATCGCATGCGGCTTGGCCTTGAACACAATGTCAATGATGGACGAAAAATCCACATCGCAATGGTGCGGCCCCTCATAGTTGCCCCAGCAAACATGCATTCGCAGCTGATCGGCCGGGATATTGGCCAAGGCATGGTTCAAGGCCTCGACATGCATCTGGGCGCGCTTGCGAAACTCTGGCAGCGGTAAATCGGCGTATTGGATGTGCCGACCCATGGCCAAATCGGGACAGTCGATTTGCAACACGATGCCCGCATTGGCCACGGCTTCGTACTCGTGGCGCATCACATCGGCAATGGCGTACAAGTAGGTTTCATGGTCCTTGTAGTGGTCGTTGCGAAAGAACAAAGACACCACGCCCGGAGAGGCCGCGCTCATGAACATTTCTTGGGCCGATGCCTGGTGCGGCACCCGGTCAAACGCAGCCCTTAAGTTGCTGGCATCGGTCACCGCAGCCTGGCCGTCCTCCAAGGTGATGGGGGCATTGCAGGCGGGTGTTTTGCGGCGTGACCGGCCGGGGTCGCCAAATACCTTGCGCTCCAACACCGGGAAATCTGCCAGGTCCTGATAGACAAAGCTGTTGCCCGTGCCCCCAAAACCACCCAAGCGGTCTTTGATGTAGGTGGCATAGCTTGGTTTGCTCATTTCGCCATCGTTGACCAAATCCACGCCCGCTTTGGCCTGCAAGGCCACCACCTCGGTGACCGCCTCGGCGATGCGCTGCTGCAAAGCCTGCGGCTCCACCGGCACGCCGCTTTCTTTGGCGAACATCATTTGAATCAGGTCATCGGGGCGCGGCAAACTGCCTGTGTGGGTGGTGAGAAAACGGTCTGTGCTGCGTTTCATGCTGCGCCTGTGGGAGTGGAAATTGGGGCGTATTGTGCCGCTTTCCATTGAAACCACATGGCGCTCATGCGTTTGTGGGATGCGCCCACACGCCTGGCCACGCCATTCAACGAGGGGCGGCATTCATTTGCGGCGATCCAGACCCAGCAAACCCAAAAATAACACCTATGAATTAATAAATACGCCGAAAAACTGAATTTCATCAAGATCAGCGCCACCGTGCCGACTCTGAAAGGCGGTTTATCCATCATGTTCACCCACATCCGACTTTCCTCCTACTCGCTGAAGATGCTCGCCAAGCTGAGCACCTCGGATGTGGCTGGGCTGGGCAGTGCAGACATCAAAAGCCTGAGCTCGGCCCAATTCAGGGGCTTGAGCAGCGCTCAGTTGCAATCCATCAGCTCCGTCGGTGCACAAGGCATTGAAGTGGCCGATGTGAAGGCATTGACACCTGCACAGGCACTGGCATTGATTGAGGCCCAGATTGCCGCTTTCAGCGGTACTCAAATCAACAGCTTTGCAGCGGCCACCATCGCTGGCCTGTCCACCGCATCGGTCAGGGCCTTGTCGTCTTCGCAAATGACGGCCTTGAGCACGGCACAAATCAGCGCCCTGACGTCTTTGCAAATCAGAGCCGTTGATGCAAGCGATTTTTCGGCTTTGGGCAGTACCCAGGTCCGGGCGCTGACCACGGCTGCTTTGGCTCAGTTGAACTCACAACAAATTCAAGCCTTGTCCTCTCAGGCCATGGCCAGTCTGACCACCGCACAAACCAAAGCATTGAGCTCAGAGCAGGTCAAGGTGTTGACCACGGCCCAACTCAAAGCCTTGGGGGCCCCACAAATGGCCTTCTTGGACGCTGAAGACTTCGCAGCCTTGGGTTCGGATCAACTGAGGTCTTTGACCACGCAAAGCATCAGCAACTTGACCAGCGCCCAGGTGCAGGCCATGGGCTCGCAACAGGTGCAGGGCCTTGACAGCGCCCAAATGGCCGCCCTGAGCACCTTGGCCATCAAATCCATGGCCCCCCAATTGCTCAAAGCCTTGGGCACCAAGCAAATCCAAGCCATTACCAACAATGCCTTCAAGGGTCTCTCCAGCCTGCAATGGGCCGCTTTGGAGACCGAGCAAATCCGCGCATTGACCACGGCCCAATGGGCATCGCTGGAAACCGGCACCTTGCGGGCCTTGACGAGCGAGCAAGTTTGGGGCTTGAGCACCGCACAAGTGTCGGTCATCAGTGGCAATCAGCTCAGCGCCATGGACATCGGCCAGTGGCCGGTGTGGAGCAGCGCTCAAATTCAGGCCTTGAGCACGGCTGCCCTGTCGAAATTGGCGACCCAACACATCCGGGCCATGTCCAGCGATCAAGTTCGGGCGATGACAACGGCCCAAATCAAAGCGCTGGGCACCGCCCAAATCAATGCCCTGGAGGGCGCCGACCTGTTGACATGGGACTCGCAACAAATTCAATCCATGGCCACGGCCAGCTTGGCCAATTTGGCCAGTCACCTGATTGGCCAATTGAGCAGCAACCAAATCAAAGCGCTCACCACCTCCCAAGTGGGGGCCTTGGGTTCGGCCAGCATCCGCAGTTTGAGCAGCGAACAAGTGGCCGCGCTGGGTTTGGCGCAAATTGGTGCGTTGTCTTCGAGCCAAATCATTGGCTTGGAAACATCCGATTTGTGGGCATGGCAAACCGATCAAATTCGGGCCTTGTCGGCCCCTGCCGTGGCCAAATTGACCACCGCACAAATGGCAGCCTTGGGCAGCGATCAAGTCAGGGCCCTGAACTCCCGCCAATTGGCGGCCTTGGGCTCTGCACAAATCGGTGCTTGGGACGGCGCAAAACTGCGCAGGCTTGACCCCAGCCAAATTCAAGCGCTGTCGACCTTGGCCTTGGCGGGCATCAACGCTTCGCAAATAACTGCCTTGGGCAGCGATCAGGTCCGGGCCTTGACTACCCAGCAAATGGCCGCCTTGTCAACAGCCCATCTCCAAGCGCTGGACAGCGGTCAATTCACAGCCCTGACCCATGAGCAGCTCAAAGCCTTGTCTTCGGCTCAGCTGGGTGCGATCGAGACATCTGATTGGGTCGCCTTGGGCACCAGCCCATGGCAAAGCCTCGATGGGGCCATCGTTGCAAAACTCAGCACCACACAGATCAAGGCTTTGACCAGCAGCCAAATTCAGGCCATGACCAGCGCTCAAATCAGTGGCATGGGCTCTCAACAAATCGGGGCCTTGGACCATGTCGATTTGCTCACATGGGGCACGCAACAAATGCAGGCCATTTCGACCCTGGCATTGGGCGGCCTGAGCACAGCACAAATCAGCATCCTCACCAGCACACAGATCGGGGCTTTGAAAACCGGGCAAATGGCCGCCTTGAAGCCGAACATGGTGCAGGCCTTGACCAGCGACCAGGTCAAGGCCCTGACCACAGGGCAATTGGCGGCCCTGACCACGGCGCAAGCGGTGTCTTTGGACACCGAAGACCTGGCCCAACTCAGCAGCAGCCAAATCAGGGCTTTATCGACCGCTGCCATGGCCAGCCTGGGCACCGGACAAATCAAAGCGCTGGACAGTGCCCAAGTCGCCGCTTTGGCCACCGCGCAGATGAGTGCTTTGCGCAGCGCTCAAATCAGCGCCTTGGACAGCATGGACATCGCAGCCCTGTCAAGCGCGCAATTGGCGGCCATTGCGGCCAGTGCTTTGGCTGGCCTTGGTCCCACGCTGATCAACGGCATTGCCAGTGCAGGCATCCAAGCCTTGACTACGGCACAGATGGCCGCACTCAGCAGCGCGTCCATCAAAGCCCTGTCCAGCGCGCAAGTGGCGGCCCTGACCAGTGCACAAATCAGTGCCCTGTCGTCCCCGCAACTCGGCGCTTTGGACACCACCGACTTGATCACTTGGGGCTCTTCGCAAATCCAAGCCATCGCCACCCAGGCCCTGTCTGGCTTGAACGCCGCACAGTTGGCCAGCCTGTCTGGCACCCAATTCGGGGCCATGAAAAGCCATCAAATCAGCGCCCTGGGCACCCTTGCCCTGCAAGCCCTCAACAGCAGCCAAATCATGGCCATGGGCACGGCACAACTGAGCGCCCTGTCACCAGCTCAATGGCGTGCGCTCAGCAGCGCCCATGTGCAGGCGCTCAACAGCGCGCAAATTCAATCCATGGGTACCGCAGCCATCGGCAGTTTCACCACGGCGCAAGTGTCGGCCTTGATGAGCCAGCATCTCCAAGCCTTGGCCACGCAACAGTGGGCGGCACTCAGCACATCGTCCATCCAAGCTTTGAGCAGCAGCCAGGTCATGGCCTTGACCACTGTTCAACTCAGCGCCCTCACCAGCACGCAAATCAAGGCCCTGGATGCGGGGGATTTGACCGGTTTGGGCCCCGAACAAGTCAGGGCCATCCCAGCCATGGCGATGTTGGCCCTGAGTTCTTTGCAGTTTGGGGCACTCAACGCCAGCCAGATCCGGTCGCTCTCCACACAAACGCTGTCTGGCTTGAACAACGCCCAACTCAATGGCTTTTCAACCGCGCAATGGGCCGCATTGACAACCGGCCAAATCAGTGCCGTCAGTACCAGCGCCTTGCAAAGCCTCACATCGATCCAAATGGGTGGCCTGTCCACAGCGCTCATTCAGTCCCTGACACCCCAGCAAATCAGCGCATTGGCCAGCCCGAGTTTGGTCGCTTTGGACAACAACCAAACGATGGCCATCTCCACTCAAGGCATTGCCAATTTGACATCGGCACAAATCAAGGCCTTGGGCAGCGCGCAACTCAAAGCTTTGGACAGTGGGCAAATCAAGGCTTTGGGCTCCGCGCAATGGGGCCTTTTGAACAGCAGCCAAGTGGCCGCGATAGACCCGATTGACCTGGCTGCGATTGGCACGGCCCAGTTGTTGGCCATCGCCACAGAAGGCTTCTCTGCGATGGGAACCGCACAAATTGCGGCATTGACCAGTGACCAAATCAGCAGCCTGACCCAAACCCAGTTGGATGCCTGGGATGACCCTCAGATCAACGCTTTGCCATCCAGCTATTAAGGCCCAATACCCAAGCAAATCAACAGCTTGCGATTGTCACATCAGGGTCATCAAAATCATTTAGTATCGTTTGATGAATAATTTCAAGCCCATCCATGTTCTGTTTTTGTGCACCCACAACTCCGCACGCAGCATCTTGGCCGAGGCCTTGCTCAACCACCTGGGCAAAGGCCAATTCAAAGCCTTCTCAGCCGGCAGCAGCCCACGACCCAACCAACAACCCAACCCTTTGGCCCTGATCACTTTGGAGCGGGCTGGCATTGCCACCCAAGGCTTGAGCAGCAAAAGTTGGGATGTGTTTGCGCTGCCCGGTGCCCCCCAGATGGACTTGGTGATCACCGTGTGCGACAACGCCGCAGGCGAGGTTTGCCCCTATTGGCCCGGCCAGCCCGCCACCGCCCATTGGGGCTATGCAGACCCCTCCGGGGTCAGCGGCTCGGATGACGTCCAATTGGCCGCTTTTGCCCAGACCCTGTTGCAAATCAAACAGCGCTTGGAAATCTTCACCAGCCTGCCTGCCGCCAGCCTGGCCAAAATGAATTTGCAACAAAGCGCACGCGCACTGGCTTCCCCATGAAAAATGGGCGCGTGTACCTGTCGGAGATGCTGGGCACCGCCGCGCTGTTGTGTGCTGTGATTGGCTCGGGCATCATGGCCGAGCAACTCAGCGGCGGCAACATGGCCGTGGCTTTGCTGGCCAACACATGGGCCACGGTGTTTGCTTTGTATGCATTGATCGAAATCTTGGGGCCCATCAGTGGCGCGCACTTCAACCCAGCGGTCACTTTGGTCATGGCCAAGCGCCATCAATGGCCTGGCCAACGGCTCATGGCTTATGTGTGTGCCCAGTTGATCGGTGCCGCCCTGGGCGCTTGGCTGGCCCACGCCATGTTTGATTTGCCGCTGCTCCAATGGTCTTCCAAGGTGCGCAGCGGCCCCAGCCAATGGCTGGCCGAGGTGGTGGCCACCGCCGGGCTATTGCTGGTCATATTGCGTGCGCCTGCGGGCAAAGCGTCGGCCTTGGTGGCTTGTTACATTGGTGCAGCCTACTGGTTCACCGCCAGCACATCGTTTGCCAACCCTGCCGCTGTGTGGGGCCGCATGATGAGCGATACCTTCGCAGGCATTGCACCGGCCAGCGCCTTGGGCTTCGTGGCCGCCCAATTGGTGGGGGCTGGCATGGGCTGGGCGGCGCACAGCCTGCTGGGTCCTTCATCCCCGCAGGACCCGGCTTAAATTTTTTCCCTCTTTATCGGCGCATACCGCGAACCGGTATGCTTGGCATGGCTGTGCCCAAGGCCTGAGCCCTTTCATGCCGGGCCAATTGACGGAAAATACCCGCGCTCAACCAGGAAACCACCATGACTTATCCCAATACCCAACTCTTCATCAACGGCCAATGGTGCGATGCCGCCGCTGGCGAATCGCTGGCGGTGTTCAACCCCGCCACCGGCAAAGAAATTGGTCGGGTCGCACATGCCCGCATCCCTGACCTCGACCGCGCGCTGCTGGCCGCCCAAAAAGGTTTTGAAACCTGGCGCGATACCTTGCCCATTGAGCGCAACAAAATCATGCGCAAGGCCGCTGCTTTGATGCGCGAGCGGGCCGCTGACATTGCATCTGTGCTGACCCAAGAACAAGGCAAGCCCTTGGGTGAAGCCAAGGTCGAAGCCATGGCCGCTGCGGACATCATTGAATGGTTTGCCGACGAAGGCCTGCGGGTTTATGGTCGCATCGTGCCTTCGCGCTTCAACCTTTCTGCGCGCCAAATGGTGATCAAGGACCCGGTGGGCCCTGTGGCGGCCTTCACACCCTGGAACTTCCCCATCAACCAAGTGGTGCGCAAAATGGCAGCGGCTTTGGCCTCGGGCTGCTCGATGATTGTCAAAGCCCCTGAGGAGACCCCCGCTGCCCCAGCGGCCTTGATCCGCGCCTTTGCAGACGCAGGCATTCCCGCAGGTGTGCTGGGCTTGGTGTACGGCACCCCCGCTGAAATTTCCAACTACCTCATCCCCCACCCCATCATCCGCAAGATCACCTTCACCGGCTCCACCCCGGTGGGCAAACAACTGGCCGCGCTGGCCGGTCAGCACATGAAACGCGTCACCATGGAGTTGGGCGGTCATGCCCCGGTGATCGTGGCCGAAGATGCCGACATTGCCCTGGCGGTCAAGTCCGCCGGTGCGGCCAAATTCCGCAATGCTGGCCAGGTTTGCATTGCCCCCACCCGCTTCTTGGTGCACGAGAGCATCAAAAATGCATTCACGGCCGAAATGGTCAAGTACACCGAGGGCCTGAAAGTGGGCAACGGTGCGGCCGAGGGCACCACCATGGGCCCCTTGGCCAACCCCCGCCGCGTGACCGCCATGGCCGATTTCACCGCTGATGCCTTGCGGCAAGGTGCCAACTTGGCCCTGGGTGGCGAGCGCATTGGCAACGAAGGCAATTTCTGGCAACCCACCATCCTCACCGATGTGCCCCTGCAAGCCAAAGTGTTCAACGACGAGCCCTTTGGTCCCATGGCGGCCATTCGCAGTTTCAACACCTTGGACGAGGCGATTGCTGAGGCCAACCGCTTGGCCTTTGGCTTGGCCGGCTATGCCTTCACCCGCTCCTTGAAAAATGCCGACCTGCTGGCCCGCCGGGTCGAGGTAGGCATGCTGTGGATGAACATGCCGGCCCTGCCAACAGCTGAAATGCCTTTTGGGGGCATCAAAGATTCGGGCTACGGTTCAGAAGGCGGCCCAGAGGCCATGGATGCCTACTTGAATGCCCGCGCTGTGACCATCATGAACGTTTGAAGCAACGCTTACAACCGATTGGATAACCCATGGTCATTGATCAACGCACCTACACCTTGAAAATAGGCACCGTTTCCACCTTCATGGATTTGTTCGAAAAAGAAGGGCTGGAGCCGCAGGTGCGCATCTTGGGCAACTTCATGGGTATTTTCCGCACGGAGATCGGCAACATCAACCAAATCATCATGATGTTTGGCTATGCAGATGCGGGCGAGCGCCAGCGCCGGCGCGAGCTGCTCTACCTGGACCCCGCTTTCCAAGCTTATTTGGTCAAAGTCAGGCCCATGATCGAGGTGCAAGAGGTGCGTTTACTGGTGGCCGCCAAATGCAACCCCGCATTTGGCCTGCCCACCACCGCTTAAAGCATGCCCTTCAAGCCGGTATAAATGGATGTGGCCGTGGCCCCCAAGGCCAAGGCGGTGCTGCCAAAAGCCTCCAGCTTCTTGATGATTTGCTGGATGGCATCGGGCGAGAGCTTGCCTTCACTGAACTGAATCACCAAGGATTTCAGCAAGGTGTTGCCTGTGTTTTTGGGTCGGTGGGTGCGGTGGTACGCAATGCCACCCAACAACATGCCGGTCAAAAAGCTGAAGGCAATGCTGCACGCGTATTCAATGAACTCGCGCCACTCCAACATGTTTTGCGGCATCACGGGTACTTTGTCGACCCATGCCGTGATGGAGCTCATGCCCACCACCGACACAGCGGCCAGCATCGATGCCGAAATGAACCAGGGCAACAAAGCCCTGCTCTGCCCCTTGAACAACCAATAACCAAATGGCAAGGGCAAAGCGATGGACAGCAAGCGCAGGTAAATCAAGGGCAGGTCGTACACAATGGTGATGAACGCATGCCCGAGCAACAGCAACGCCAAGGGAATGAAAACAAATTGCGCCAGATCGAACAAAAACCCCGACCAAGTGGCCGTCTTGGCATGTAACTTTTGGTGCGCGGCATCGAGCAAATACTCCAACTCTTGCACACGCTTTTGCAGTTGCTCAAGGTTTTCTTGCGAACTGAGCTTTTCTTGCAGCGTCCTGATGGTCTCCGTCAATGGCTTGAACAGATAGATGTCGCGGTGGCAAACCTTGCAAACCAGGGACTCATCTTCGATCAGGCTCGTGCAATAAGGGCACTTCATCACTTGCCAATGGTCAGATTGAGAACGGTGCTGCTCTCTCGCCCTTCAACGTCTTTGACGGTGATTTTGATCGCATGCTCGCCCGGCGGGACCTCGGCTTTGGTGAAGTCAATTCCGCTGGCAGAAATGGCACCTTGCAAACGCGGTGTCAGGTCGACCTCGGTGGCCTTCAAATAACTGACCTTCACTGCGCCCGGATCGATCTTGTTGCCCCCACGGCTTTCAAACAAGACCTTGAGGTCAAAGGGCGACTTGATTTCAGCCGCCGTCAAATCGGGCGAGCTCACCTTGATGGCTGGGCCGCGTGAAATACCGCGGGTTTTCAAAGACCCGTTGGCCTCTGGCAGCTTGGCCTCTTTGGGGGTGATCAGTTCAGCTGTCAAGCCCCATGAACCGGACAGACCCAGCACAAGCGCGATAGCGATAGAACGATAGTGACCCATCATTTTTCCTCCTAGAAAAAAAACTCAATTACCCACCATGGTGAACGGCCCCCAAAACAAGGGGTGTGCATAGGTGTACCTGGATTTTTGGTCATCGGGCACACCATCATTCATCAAACCCAAACTCGCCTGCTGAAGTGCGCGCGGCTTGGTGGTTGATTTGTCCTGGGTGTACCGCTTGAACAAATCCGTCATCAATTTCCTCGAAGCCTCGCTGTCAACCGGCCAGCTTGACACCAACAGCGCCCGCGCACCTGCAAAAAAGAATGCCCGACCCAGACCGGACAAGGCCTCAGCCCCTTCGCCCTCTGCGGCTGCGGTGTTGCAAGCAGACAGCACGACCCAATCGGCATCCAATTTTAGGGTGAGTATCGTATCAACCTTTAACAGTCCATCGCCCTTCAAATTGTGTACTTCAGGGTTGGTCAAAGCCAGCGCGGGTTGTGTCAGTCCGTCCAACTCGCCCGGAATCAAACCGTGGGTTGAAAACATCACCACCTTGCGGTTGGACAAATCCACCTTCAACACCTGATCCAGGCTGGCTCTTTTTTGCAAATAAATATCGCGCTCGGGTTTGACATCAAACACCTTGGAAATTTCCAAGATCTCGTCATGGGTGTCCGGCAATGACGGCAACATGCTGACCTCGGCAGAACTCACGTCGCTGGTTTTGGGAGAGCTGCGCAGTTGCAAGGGCATGCCCCTGGTGGCCAATTGCGTATCGCCCGCTGGCTTTTGATTCTTTCTTTCATGGGCCTTTGCCTGATCGACGCTGAAAAACGGATCACCGAAACCAATGAAATCAAGGCGATCTTTTTTGGATTCGCCCAATCGGCGCAGTGAATTCAAAGCCGTGACAGATGGCGCATTGACAATCGCAAACTTTCGAATCAGCCACGGCGCTTCTTTGTAGTTGGCAAAAAGGCTGTCTGATTTGGCCCCCAACTTGAAGGGCTCGGTGGTCAAAACACCCAGTGGCAACTGCCCAATGTCGTCATGGGGAACCGCAATCAAAGTGTCTTTGCCGCCAAAAGACTCCTCCACCGGCTTGAACAGTTGATCGTAAATTTTCCCGGCAATTTGAAAATCAAAATCAGGTATGGCATCGATGGTCGAGACTGCCGGGTCCAGTGATTTGCGAAGCTGGGCAATGCTGTCTTTGAGTTCTTTGTGTCCCAAAGCAACCGCCTTGAAGGTCGGCAAACCTTTTTGATTGACAGCCCACACATAGGTCGTTTTGACACCCACAAACCAAGTGATCAATGTCTCATTGGGTTTGATGAATTTCTGAATGGTTGCCAAAGAAATGGGCTTGGGATTGATCAGCTCTGCATAATCGGGAAAATCCAAGGAAATCAAGTGTGAAGCCCGCTTGGCATCTGCCCGAAGCTGATCGATGTCCGCCTTCATCTTGGCTTGGATCTGCGGCAGTTGTTCGTTGGCCGGCTTCATGGCCAGCTCTTTGCTGAATTTCGTCAAGAACAAAATTTGCTGATTCAAGTCTTGCTCTTGTCGCACCAATTTGGACAAGCGGGGGTCAGACACATTGGCCCTTGCGGTGCTTGCGCTCAAGGCACGTTGCACATTTCCACTGCGCACAAAATCACCCAAAACAAATGACTCTTCCACCAGCTTGAGGCTGGGGGTTTTGGCGTTGAAGCGCGACAACACATCCAAATAGGATTCGACATACATGGCCAGGTATTTTTTGTCTCTGGAAGAAATGCCATCCGAGTCTGCTGACACATGTCGCTCATGCTCCATGAGTTCGGCCATGGACGAGGCAAACAGCGTCTTTGCGCTGTCGTCCTTTTGTTGCATGGCATAGGTGACCGAGAGCAGCAACTTGGCCTGCGTGCTTTCTTTGGAATTTTTACCGGTACGGGCCTCATTGATGGCCACCAAATGCGCGGCAATTTTTTCGGCTGAAGCAAAGTCACCCATTCGCACCAAGGCCAAAACCCGGTCTGGGCTGTTGGTGTCCACAAAGCGGGCCGTATCGGGGTACGCTTTGGCGGTGGCATCGAGTTGCGCATAAATGCGCAAGGCCTGCGCAAATTGTTCGTCAGCAATGAGTGCCGATGCCAAGGTTTTTTGGGTCACCGCCAAATTCACCGACTCGGGTGTCACACCTGCTTCTTGCAAACCCAACACGCTTTGCTGCAACAAATAAACCGCATCTTTGTTGCGCTCTCTGGCCAACAACACAATGGCCAATTGGCGCAAACCCTTGGAGGTTGCCAAGGAGGCTTTGCCGGTTCTGGCCAAAGATTTCTTCAGGGACTCTCTGGCCAAAAATTCAGCCTCATTGATTTTTTGCAATTTCAACAAGGTCTCGCTCAAGCGGATGTAGAGCAATTCTTGGGCTTCCCTGGCGGAATTGGGGTTGCCAGAGTTGGATGACTCACCAGCCAACCCAGGCACACCCAAGCCCTGACCCGCAGAGTAAAACATTTTTTCATGCTGGGCGATGCCGGACTCGAACACTTGAATGGCTTTTCTAAAGGCAACTTCGGCCTCAGCAAACCGGCCCCGTTGGAAAGCCAACTCACCCTGGGCCTGAAAGAAATTCCTTTCCCACGAGTACCCAAAAATCATGTAGTTGGAGCCGCGCCGAATGTTCACCAAGTTTGCATCGGTTTCACGCAAGTAGTTTTCACTCTGTTCGAAGTCGCCGGTTTGCGCATAAATACGTGACAAGCCTGCGGTGAATGAAATATCCAAGCCCATGAAATTTCTGGGCATTTTTTTACGAACCGCAAGAATTCGTTCAATCGCCGTCTGAGCATTGCCGGCCTGAATCTCAGCACCGGCCAACTCCAAGGTGGGTGAAAACTCCTGAAAGGTTTTTTCTTTGGCAAACTCCAGCGCTTTTTTCAGAAAACCAACCCGCAGATCAATGCGCCCCAACCGTTCAGCGGCTTGCGCCTGCAAGTAATAAAAAATGTATTTATCTTGATCGGTACCAGCGGTTGGCGCTGACTGGCCGATGAGTGCGATATCGGCCTCGCGGGATTTGCGGTTCACACTGGCACCTTCGAGCAAAGCAACAATGTCTTTGATGCCCTTGGGAACCGTGACCTCGGCCTCTGCGATTTGGGCCGCATGGGCAAGGCTAGCCACCATCGCCACGCCAATGATTGAACATGCCCTGAAAAACTTTTTGATCTCGATGCCCATGGATGGCTCCTTGAATTTCATCTGTCACTTGACACAGGTGTGGGTAACACCCAGTGGTCAATCACCCACCACCACAAACGGGGCCCAAAACAAGGGGTGCGCATAGGCATATTTGGTTTTGCCTTGGGCATCTTGGGCTGCCAAGTGATCGATCATGTTGGTCATCGATGCTTGCAGGTATTGGGCTTTGTGCTGGCCTTTGAGCTGTTGCTGGCGTTTGAACATGTCGGTCATCAGCATGCGGGCTGTCTCCGACTCCACGGGCCAGTTGGACACCAGCAAAGCCCTGGCACCTGCGTAAAAAAAGGCGCGGCCCAAGCCAGACACGGCCTCGGCCCCAGCGCCCTCGCCCGATGCGGTGTTGCAAGCAGACAAAACCACCCAGTCCGCATTGAGCTTGAGGGTCAGAATTTTCTCCATCGTGAGCAAACCATCGCCTTTGGTCTCTCCCGTGACCTCAGGTGAACTCAAGGCCAAAGCCGGTTGCGACAAGCCGTCCAACTCGCCCGGCACCAAGCCGTGGGTGGCAAACATCACCACCTGTCGTTTGGACAAGTCCATCTCCATCACACGGCTCACGCTGGCATTTTTGTGCAAAAAAATGTCTTGGCTGGGATCGGCTGCCAACGACTTGCCAATCTCTTGCAACTCCTCCTGGGTATCAGGCAACCTGGGCAACAAGGCCAGTTCGGCACTGCTCACCCCCGTGGTTTTGGGGGCACTGCGCAAATTGAGTGCAACGCCTCGCGTGGTCACGGCATTGGCTGCATGCATCGCCAGATTGGCCGCTTTTTTGGCTTGATCGACACTGAAAAAGGGATCACCAAAGCCCACGAATGCCCGGCGGTCACTGGGCGGTGCAGGCAGGTTTCTCAATGCCACCAAAGCCGTCACCGAGGGCAACTGCGCAATGGCAATGTCTTTGATCAACCAAGGTGTTTTTCGGTATTCTGAAAAATCGCCGCCCTTGGTGACAGCGATGGCGGTCTGTGCCTGGGTCACCAACAGGGCCAAGGGCAATTGACCCAACTCTGCGTGGGGCACGGTCAAAAGGGCTTTTTTGCCTTGCAAACTGCTGCGCACCGGCTCCAAAATCATTTGGTACAAGGCATGCGACTGAACCACGTCAAAGGCCGGAATGTCATCGATGGAGGAAACCCCTGCATCCAGCGATTTGCGCAAATCGGTCACCATTTTGGCCATGGCTTCACGGCCCAAAGGAAAGGCATGGAACTGCGGCGCACCGTTCTTGGTGATGGCCCACACAAAGCCTTCTTTTTCACCAAAATACCAAGACACCAAGACCTCATCGGCCTTCAGGTGTTGCTGCGTGCGCTCAATCGTGGCGGGCTTGGGATTGACGAGGTCAGCGTAATCAGGGAACTTTTGTTCAATTTCTTTTCTGAACTTATCGCGCTCAAGCTTCAAAGCGGCAATGTCGGCCTTTAACTTGCCTTGGATCACGGGCAGTTGTTGTTCGGGGGGAGCTGCCATCAAACCCGTGAGCACATCCTCCAAGGAGCCAATGCGCCGCTGCGTGTCTTGCTCTTTGCGGGCCAAATTGGCCAATTGCGGGTCTTTGATGTTGGCGCGGGCGGCACTGGCATTCAAGGCACGCTGAACACTGCTGCCCCTGGCCAAATCGGCCAAGCTAAAGGCCTCGGCCGCCAGCTCTTGTGACTGCGGCTGCGCTCGATAAAGTTTGGCCAACATCGAAATGTTGTCCTCCAAAATCAGCACCATTCTTTCTTGCTGCTTGTTCGAGCCGGTTTGATTTTCGGCATCGTTGCGCACACGATCGATCAAAACAGGCATGACCTTGCGGTACAAATCCCGGGCTTCACTGTCTTTGGCAGCTGCCCGCAAGGACATGGCATGAAAGGCCTGCAAGTAATTCAGGCGCGACTCTGAATAATTGGTTTGCTTGGCCACGGCTGCCACCATGCCTTGGGTCATTTGCAAGGCCCCTTCGCTTTTGCCCAGTTTCAGCATGGCAATGACCCAGTCCAAATCGGACGCGGGGATTTTGTTTTTGACGGCACCTTGTTTCTCAATGCCTTGCCGCATCTCTTCGAACACCGCATCGGCTTCTTTGAATTTGCGATCCGACACCAAGGTCGAGCCCAAGGTTTTGCGCGCATGCACCAAGGTGATCGCGTCATCTGACACGTTCCCGGCCTTGAGGGTTTTGATCGTTTCCTCGGCCAACATGACCGCCTCGGCTGTGCGGCCTTGCTCCGACACAATCCTGGTCAAGCGGTTCAAAGCGTGGCCCACCTCGGTAGAGCTTTTATTGAAGACCTCGAGCATCACGGCCAAGCCCTCTCGGGCATTGACTTCAGCTTCCACCAATCGGCCTTGGTTCATGATGGCCACCGACAAATCAATTTGGCGGTAGGCAATTTCTTGCTTGGTGTTGAGTTTGAAGCGGCTGCGTGCGGCAATGGCATTTTCGTTATTGGCCACGGGCATGGCATCGACCAGCTGCCAAAGCTCTTGGCGCAGCCTGATTGCACGCCGCAAAGAACGCTCGGCCTCTACCCATCGGCCTTGGAACATGAAGTAAATGCCCCGGGCTGCATCCAAATCAGCTTCCCATGACTTGCCATATGTGGCCATATCGGGCGAGCGGCGCAGGATCGTCATCGTGGACTCTGCATCTCTGAGGTGTTTTTCGGCGGCCTCGAAATTGCCCAACTGGGAATAAAAAGCCACCGACAAGCGATTGATCAACATGTGGTTGCCCAAAATATTGGGCGTGATGTTGCTGCGCGCTTTTTCAAGCGCCTCCAAAGCGCGAACCATGTTGCCGCCCCTTTGCTCGTAGCGGCCCAAAGTCTGCCAGTCGTTCACCCTTAACTGGGGGGTGTTGACCAAATACTGCGATGTCACCAAGCGCATTTCTTCAATCGCTTGGCTGATGTTGCCCAAGCGTTGATAAGCCTCGGCCCGGGCCAAATGATGCTTGCGCAACTCTGCGGTGTCGCTGGTTTCAGGCTTGGACAAGGCAATGATTTGTTGGGCCCGGATCACCTCGGTCTCATCGGCCTTGCCATTTTCAACCGCGCTGATCACGTCTTTGATCGATCGCGGGGGCGCTTTGAAATCAATCGCTTCAGCCACCTCTGCGGCTTTGTCCACCTGCGCCCATGCGAACGAACCCGCCCACAATGCCCATGCGGAAACAACAACCGAAGCCACAAGAAGGGATTTTGTTTTCATGCTTTCTGATCCCAGAATTGAAATACTTGGTGATTTTGAGAAGCGATATCCTACCAAGGCTTGAGGAGCAACTCCCTGGGTCGCGAAAGCCAGGATGGCCAGACGAAAACGAAGCAACCACGGGCTATCACGCTGACGGGACAAATACTGGCCTATATCTTCAGGTCACACCCAATGGCGTAGGGTTCACGCGTTCATTGGTATACCGATACACATCACCTAAATCCCGCAAAAGCCGTGAGTTTGGACTTGGTTCTGCAAAGGCTCTCAAACTGGCAGATGCAAGGTGAATGTGCACCGAACTCAGGCCCAAGGTGCTCAACGGGGTTGACCCCAAGGAAGAGCGAGATCAAGTACGTTTGTCTGGCATCACTTCCAGGACCAGACAGATCACTTTTGATGAAGCGTTGCGCCAATCCATGGCAAATAAGTCCGTTGAGTGGAAGAACGCCAAACACGGTCAGTATTGGCAAAACACCTTGGCAACTTATGCAAGCCCAATCCTCGGACTCATACCAATGAACTCAATCACAGCAGAATTAGTTTACAGCGTGCTTCAGCCAATTTGGATTGAGAAAATAGAATCTGCCACAAGGGTCAGGCAGTGAATCGTCACCGCAGCAAGGGGGAAGATCACATGTTGGTTTCACGGTGGAGCTTCCACTGGTCCCTATACACAAGAAGGCCGACAACGTTGCTAGAAAGCAAAAGCAATCCATAGACGGGAGCCCCGCTCGATCCGGGCAAAGCGCAGTGAAGCAATTGCTTGAATAAAAGCTCTTGAAGTACTCGGCGATGCATTGAGATCACTCACAGCCCAAGCATGTGGGGCCAAAGTACATTTCAAAACGTTGAAAAATTATAAATTTTCAATCGGAAAATTAATGTAATAATGATATGGAACAGTAATTGCCCCACAATAATCAACGTGATGCCTCTACCCCTTTCCCAAATAAGTAAGGAATAGACACATGTCTAAAATTACGTTACTTTACCTTGCATCGGTTGTCATAACCGGGTGAGCCACTTTTGATTGAAGAGGAAATTACAATGATGCAGGAAGAATGATTTAAATTCAGAGAATAGGTTTTTGTTCCAAGCACACGCAAATGTGTTTAATCGATCACTCAATCATGCCGCACTTTCCACTGGAATTTAAAATTAAATTAGGCCATGAGCACATGAATAATTTATCAAGAACTGACTTAGTGGCCCAGATCCGGGTATCAACACAGATAATTTTTTTATTCATCTTGGCAAATACTGTATTTCTCGGGACAATTCTATCTAAGTTTTATCACTATTATTTCAACCCACCACTTAATGAAGGACACTTAATTGTTGAATGGGCTAGAGCAGGATTAAATCCTGAACCAGCCGAGAGATTTGTTTATCTCACTTTATCCATATTAACCCCTTTACTGGCGCTTGCATCAATTTTACTGAAAAGAAAATATTTTCCAAGTTTGATTATTAAACGCAGTCACGAGATTATCATCTCATCAATTATTACTCTTTTTTTATTTGCCTCGTTCATCTGGTCTGACTTCTTACCTATTGCATTAGGTGAAAATATTAAATCGAATAAATCTACATTCGTTCTTTTCTGTGTTGGCTCGGCTATGCTTTTATGCCACCTACTGTCAAATGAATCAAAGTTTTCGTCATTTATTAATGATAAGAAATTTAATTCTATTGTTGTCACATCCCTTGTGGCATACTATCTTTTACAGATATTTTCATGGAGATTGTTAAATGTTAATTCTATTGACGAAGCAGGCGATTGGTCAGGTGCCTGGACTTTTCATGCAGATGCTTTAATTTATTCATTAAGCCAAGTTATTAATGGGAAAACAGTACTATTTGACTTTCCTTCTCAATATGGTTTTTGGTGCGAGCTGGTTGGCCCTCTTTTCATGTTAACAGGCTTTTCCATATTTCATTTGACAATTTTCTTTGCCATACTTCAAAGCCTATCTTTAGGATTTATTTTCCACGTTCTTTTTCATTATGTGAAAAATTCTTTAATGCGTCTGTGCGGAGGAATGAGTATAATTACTCTAACTTTTGGAACTTCACTTTTCTTTTCAGGCATTAACGATCCTTATTTTCAGTATTGGCCCTTGAGATTTTTTTGGCCAGCACTGTCTGTTTATGCATTTTACGTATTCTCACTTAACAAGACTCATTTTAACAGTTGTTTAATTTCACTTATTAGTGCAATAGGTGCCCTATGGAATATGGATTCAGGCGTATTCATTGTCTTAGGATTTGGTGCTTATCTTTTTTTGGGCATGATTATTTCATCACTACGCGCATACAAATATAAACCCCGCCATGAATTATGGGCATCCCGTGATTATTTAACTGCCCTCGGACTTCATATCATAATCGTAGCCATATTAATTTTATTTTTTTCAACTTATTTATGGCTCAAGTCAACCGGATCCGTTAATATCTTCTGGCTACTTTCGTATCAATCGATTTTTTACAAAATGGGGTTCGCAATGATTGCCTTACCTCACAACCTTCACCCTTGGATGAGTATTTTATCCTTGTATTTATTGGGTTTTATTTCAAGCATTTACGTTTGGATTTATACGCCGAACCCCTCACCAAAAAATGATTTAATTTTGTATTTAAGTATTTTAGGATTTGGTCTTTACTTTTATTACCAAGGAAGATCGCATGTTTTTAACTTGATCTCAGTTTGCTGGCCCTCGATAATAATAGCCGTCATTTTTAGTGATCAATATTTGCGGTCGATGCGAATGAAAGGCATTTCTACAAAGTTGATTTATATGCCGGCACCGATAATTACTATTGGCTTGGTTTGTTGCGTCAGTTTTTTCTCACATATAGATTTAATGGCAACGTCGATATATCAAAAGATAACATCATATAATATTCCCAATGCGCCATACGTTCAAGATGAAATAAGCTTCATAAAAACTCATTCAAAACTAGATAGAGATTGTCTCATTTTATCTAAAAGACAAGGTATATATTATGCTGAATCACGTAAACCTTCGCCAATCAAAGGGCCGGGGATTGTGGAAATGCTACTTGAGTCAGATC